>OGNN01000118.1_pt1 | contig 63820 bp, 67 predicted proteins | sample 1573461 | NCBI WGS metagenome assembly OGNN01 (sample SAMEA2581998, study PRJEB24529) | metagenome | biome: Human gut stool | place: China | collected 2011
TAAAACAAAATATAAAGGTAAAGGGGCAGGGAAAAAGGAAATGGATAGATTGTAAATGTTTAAAAGTAAGTCATACGAAGAATGGAACGTGGAACTTTACTTTAAATGGATTAAGCAACACCTTCACATTCTCTATCGCCAAAGCCATCGAGATTGTACTTACCAAGTATGCCACCCCACTAACTAAAGAAGCTATCTTGACTGAGATTCTCCGACTTCGTCCCGACACCAAGGAAGCCAGCTTCGCAAGCATGATTAATATGCTTCATAGACAAGAGTCCATCAGCTATTATCAAGGTGGACTAATTGGCATCAAAGGAAAGAGATATGGAAGAGGATACAAAACCACCAAACGCCTTCAAAGAGCAGTAAAATCAGAATAAAACAAAATCTCCTCTCTTGCAAAGACACAAGAGAGGAGAAAGAGTTTCAACTTCTTTAACTTCTGAACTTGCGAAACTTGAATTACCTTAAATAAAATAAAAAAGTTGCGTGTCTCGAAAAAAAAATGTACTTTTGCATGGTAAAAACGATAAAACCATATACGTTAGTATAGATGGATATATAATTATGGCAAAGGACAAAATAGCATACGTTTGTAGCAACTGTGGACAGGAAAGTTCCAAGTGGATGGGTAAATGCCCAAGTTGCGGACAATGGAACACTTTCAAGGAGATTCGCATTGCGGGCGATAGTGGCTCGCAGGCGGCTAAGAATGCCGGCATGACGATGAGACATGGCGGTGCTGCTACCATGTTCGGTGGTCAGCATAGCGACAATGATGCCAAGCCTATGAAGTTGCGCGACATCTCTGCCATTGATGAGCCTCGCATTGATATGCGCGATGAGGAACTGAACCGCGTACTGGGTGGTGGTATGGTTCCGGGAAGCATCACCTTGCTGGGTGGTGAACCGGGCATCGGTAAGAGTACACTTACTCTGCAGACCATTCTGAATATGACTGACCGACGTATTCTCTACGTCAGCGGTGAGGAGAGTGCCCATCAGATTAAGCTGAGAGCTGACAGACTGGCGAAGGGACAGGCTATGCTGAAGGGTACTTCAACAGATGACGTAGCTTCGTTAGCAGGAACCCCACCGGAGAATCCCTTCGATCATATCACGATTCTCTGTGAAACCCAGCTGGAGAAAATCTTCTCTCATATCCAGGAGGTGGCTCCGGAATTCATCGTCATCGACTCTATCCAGACCATCGCTACCGAAGAGGTGGACAGTTCTCCGGGTTCGGTATCTCAGGTTCGTGAGTGTGCTGCCCATCTTCTTCGCTTTGCCAAGACCAGTGGCATTCCGGTTATTCTGATAGGTCATATCAATAAGGAGGGAACCTTGGCGGGACCTAAGATCTTGGAGCATATCGTGGATACCGTTATCCAGTTTGAGGGCGACCAGCATTATATGTATCGCATCCTGCGCAGCATCAAGAACCGATTCGGAAGTACTTCGGAACTGGGTATCTATGAGATGCTGCAGGGAGGATTGAGACAGGTGAGCAACCCATCGGAACTGCTTCTTACAGAGGACCATGACGGACTTTCGGGTGTAGCCATCAGTGCAGCCATCGAGGGTGTGCGCCCGTTTCTGGTAGAAACGCAGGCTCTGGTGAGTACGGCGGCATACGGAACTCCACAGCGCTCGGCAACGGGTTTTGACCAACGAAGACTGAACATGCTCCTGGCGGTGTTGGAAAAGCGGGTAGGCTTCAAGCTGATGCAGAAGGATGTGTTCCTGAATATTGCCGGAGGATTGAGGGTTACTGACCCTGCGATGGACCTGAGTGTGCTGGCTGCGGTATTGAGCAGTAATGTGGATACGGCGATAGAGCAGGGGTGGTGCATGGCAGGCGAAGTAGGACTCAGCGGTGAGGTTCGTCCGGTAAGTCGTATCGAACAGCGCATAGCAGAGGCTGAGAAACTCGGCTTCCAGCACATCATCATTCCGAAATACAACTATCATGGTTTCGACCATCAGAAGTATCAGATAGAGATTCATCCCGTAAGGAAAGTGGAAGAGGCGTTCCGCTGCCTGTTCGGGTGACTACTTTGAACTTTGAGATTTGAACATTGAACTTTATGATTAGCATTGCTGTTCCTATATAGCTATAAATGCATATCATACAGTTCAAAGTTCAAAGTTCAAGGTTCAAAGTAATCATACAGTTCAAAGTTCAAAGGAAATAAGTTCAAAGTTCAAAGTTCAAGGTTCAAAGTAATCATACAGTTCAAAGTTCAAAATTCAAAGTTCAAAGTAAATGAAGGATTCAGTAATTATTGTGAGCGGCGGTATGGATAGTATTACCCTGCTCTATGACAAGAAGGACGAGATAGCCCTGGGTATCAGTTTCAACTATGGAAGCAATCATAACGAGCGGGAGATTCCTTTCGCCAAGATGCATTGTGAGAGATTGGGAATCAAGCATATCACCATCGATCTGGGATTCATGCACCAGTATTTCAAGAGTTCGCTCCTGGAAGGTGCGGATGCAATTCCTGAGGGACATTATGCTGCCGACAACATGAAGTCTACCGTGGTGCCTTTCCGCAACGGTATCATGTTGAGCATTGCCATTGGTATTGCTGAGAGCAACAATCTGAAGAAGGTGTTTATTGCTAATCATGGCGGTGATCATACCATCTATCCGGACTGTCGCCCGGAGTTTATCAAGGCTATCGATGAGGCTGCCGAGGCTGGCACCTTCGTAGATGTTCGCGTGGTGGCTCCTTATACCAATATTACCAAGGGCGAGATTGCTGCCATCGGCAAGAAGTTGGGCATTGACTATGCCGAGACCTGGAGCTGCTACAAGGGTGGCGAGAAGCACTGCGGAAAATGTGGTACCTGCGTAGAGCGCAAGGAAGCCCTGGCTGAGGCGGGTATCGAGGATACTACGGAGTATGAGGAATAAATGATTTTTCTTACTGAACTTTCGCCTGTGGTTCAAGCACGGGCTGAAGGCCCAAAAGCACCTAGCCCAGGGCATCGCCCTGGGTATAATGGCAATCAGTAAAACGCCCTGTAAGGGCAAAAGCTTTACAATTATGGCACAATCATTATCAAAAATTTACATCCATTTGATTTTCCACATCAAAACCACGAGCCCAAAAATCCGTGAAAATGATTTGGAGCGACTTCATAATTATATCGGTAAACTTGTTAAAACTACGGGATGTGCCGAGATAAAGGCAGGTGGTGTAGGAGATCATGTTCATGTCTTGTTCATTTTATCAAAAGACGTCACGATTTCCCAGATAGTTGAGGAGATTAAGCGAAACAGTAGCAGATGGATTAAGAATCTCGATTCTGTTTATTATCATTTTTTCGCATGGCAAGGTGGTTATGCCGCATATTCCATCAGCCAATCAGTTGTAGATAAAACATTACAATACATTACCAATCAGAAAGAGCATCACACAAAGCATTCGTTTGCAGAGGAATATAGAGCGTTCTTGAAATTATATAATGTGGAATATGATGAGAATTTCGTATTCCGGGATTAGGTTGGCTGGTATTATAAAGTTCTGAACTACCGCATGCGGTTCAAGAACGGGCTGAAGGCCCAAAAGCTCCTAGCCCAGGGCATCGCCCTGGGTATAATGGCAATCTGTAAAACGCCCTGTAAGGGCAAAAGCTTTGTATATTGCCCGGTATTTTAAAGCTTTTGCCCTTACAGGGCGACAAGTTGGTGTCCGTAATAACCCAGGGCGCTGCCCTGGGCTAGGGGCTTCTGCCCTTTCAGGGCGTGTGGAGCATGCTTGCTGCCCTTTACCTTTCCCTTCGGCCGGTGACCGTTGGTTCAGGGCGGGTGGAGCTTACAAACGAAACTTGAATGAAATAATAAAAGATAAAACAATATACGAATGAAGAAAATGATTTTTACTACTGCATTGGTGCTGGCATCAACTGCAGCGATGGCTCAGAAGAGCAACTTTCAGGTGAAGGTAGACTTGAAGAATTTCTCTACGGATTCTGTCATTGTTTACAAAGGCAGTAAAGAGAAGATGGATACCATCCTGGTTAAGAATGGTAAGTTTACCTATTCTACTAACCTTGCCAAGGCATCAAACCGTGCATTCTTTACTCCAAAAACCTATCGTGGCTTGGAGCAGAAGATGTTCAACTTCCCTTGCGTACCAGGCGAGAAGGCAGAGATAAAGGGTGACTTCACTACTCGATTTGATGTTGCCGGCAGTAAGTTCTACCAGCAGTATCATGAGGTGGACTTGATGCTGGAGTCGGCTGAGAAGGACTTGAAGGAATTCTCAGAGTCTCTGAATGCCCGTATGAAGAATGGTGAAAAGCGCGAGAGCATTATGGCTGATTACGAGAAGAAGATGCCTGCCCTGGAGAAGGCAAGAACAGAGAAGATCTTTGCTTTCGTCAAGCAGAACCCTGACAATGAGGGCTGCGCAACAATTTTCGAGAAGTTGAACGATTACGGCCAGATGAAGGAACTTCTGGGCTTGCTCTCAGAGAATGTGAAGAATGGTAGAATGAAGGGCTATTATCAGCAGTTTATTGATATGGCCAAGGAACGTGCTGAAGCAGAGGAGAAAGCTAAGAAGCTTCAGGCTTCTGGCTTAGATGCTCCTGACTTCACCTTGAATGACATCAAAGGCAAGCCATTCTCACTTTCCAGTCTTCGTGGCAAGTATGTTGTCATCGACTTCTGGGGTTCCTGGTGCGGCTGGTGTATCAAGGGTATGCCTAAGATGAAGGAGTACTACGAGAAGTACAAGGGTAAGTTCGAGATTCTGGGTGTTGACTGCAATGATACCGAGGCTAAGTGGAAGGCTGCTGTAGAAAAGCATCAGTTGCCATGGATTCACGTTTATAATCCAAAGGGTAGCGATGTGCTCGGCAAGTATGGCATCCAGGGTTTCCCAACCAAGATTGTGGTGGGTCCTGACGGCAAGATTGTAAAGACCATCGTAGGTGAGGATCCTGCATTCTACACCTTGCTGGATGAAGTGCTTGGTAAGTAAGTCCAATTAGCAAAGCGCCCTGAAAGAGCAAAAGCATAGTAGATTTAATGCTTTTGCCCTTTCAGGGCGCTTCTGTTATACTCTATGTTTACCCAGGGTGTTGCCCTGGGCTAGGAGCTTCTGGGCTTTCAGCCCGTGTGGGGTCAATCTATATCATATTTTATATATGGTATTTACCCTGATAATGTCTTTTCGATTTCATCGGTGCACCATGGAAGGCACCGCCACCGATGCCTCTGCTGCCACCACGATAACTGTCGTGGAAGCTGGCGCCACCGCAGTATTCACTCCAGCGTGCTCTGATTCTGTCCACATAGTCGGCAGTCTCCGTACCACGCATGAAACCGTATTTCACAACCGGATCACGGTAATAAGCCGGCTGTGTCAGGCGCAGGACATATTCTCTTACGTGTCCCCAGTTATAAGGATTGCCACCATGCTTTCTGGTCAGGGCCATCGCATCACGGATATGATGGAAACCGCCATTGTATGCAGCCAGGGCGAAGAGAACTCGCTGTGTAGGATCTCCGATGTCAGAGAAATGGCCCTGCAACTCTGCCATATACTTGGCTGCCGCCGCCACATTCGATTCTGCATCATGTATCGCACTCATCGGCAATCCCAGATGGTCTGCCGTAGAAGGCATGATCTGCATCAGTCCGCAGGCACCTGCCCATGACTTTGCATTCGGGTCGAAGCAACTTTCCTGGTAACACTGTGCCGCCATCAGGCGCCAGTCCATTCTTGCTGTACCGCTGTATCGCTGGAAGAGATGGTCGTAACGGGAGATGACACCCTTGGAACGGTTCAGGAACGGAGAATAGACATGTCGGGTAACGCTGGCAGAAGAGAGCAGCCAGCTTTCCTCCTTCTTCGTTTCGGCTATCATCTTCGGTTTGAACCAGCCGTTCAGTGTATCGGCAAGACTCTTGTTGCCGCCTACCACAGCCCACTGCGTGCGGGTACTGTCGGGTGTCACACCACAGAAGAGCAGGTCGCCCTTGGTCTGTTTCCGGGATAGGGGAACGGCGATGATGTCACCTTCTCCCTTGGTCAGCTTCTGGATCATCTCGGTGGTATCCTTACATTCCTCCACGCGCAGCGACACACCAATCTGCTGGGCAAACTTCTCACAAAGGAGATATTGCAGACCCATGCCGTGGTTGTGATAATCATAATAGGTAGTAGGACCGTTCACGGTAAGCATGATCAGCTCACCGTTTTCCTGAATATCCTCCAGCGAGAAGCCCTTCTGTCTTTTATTCTTGTTGGCTGATTCGTCAGCCGCTCCTTCTTCGCCATCAGACATGCCCTCCACTTCGCCTATGGGAGTTCCCCAAGGCGTAAGCTCTTGTTGCGGTTTCTTTTCTTCGCAACTTCCCAGTAAAATAAGAGCATAAAATGCGTATAAATATAACTTTTTTCTCATTGCACCTGCAAAAGTACGAAAATTTTAAATATAAGTGCTAAATTATTTGCATATTCTAACAATTTTATGTACTTTTGCAATGTTTTTCAGACAAAAAATAGAAATATGTTACGAATAGCAGTACAAAGTAAGGGCCGTCTGTTTGACGACACCATGAATCTTTTAGCAGAGGCAGACATCAAGGTCAGTGCCTCAAAACGCACACTTCTGGTGCAGGCAAGTAATTTCCCACTGGAGGTTCTCTACCTCCGTGATGACGATATTCCTCAGAGCGTAGCCTCTGGTGTGGCAGATATTGGTATCGTGGGTGAGAACGAGTTCGTGGAGCGAGGCGAGAAAGCCCAGATTATCGATCGCCTGGGCTTCAGCAAGTGCCGTTTGAGTCTTGCCATTCCTAAGAAGATAGACTATCCAGGATTACAGTGGTTCAACGGCAAGAAGATTGCCACCTCTTACCCTAACATCCTGCGCAACTTCATGAAGAAGCATAATATCAATACCGACATCCATGTCATCACCGGTTCTGTAGAAATCAGCCCGGGCATCGGTCTGGCAGATGGTATCTTTGATATCGTCAGCTCCGGTTCTACGCTGGTAAGCAACAATCTTGCCGAGGTAGAGGTAGTGATGAAGAGTGAGGCATTGCTCATTGGCAACTGGAAGATGGATGAGGAGAAGCATCAGATTCTGAACGAGATGCTGTTCCGCTTCGAGGCTGTGCGCTCTGCCCAGGACAAGAAGTACGTGATGATGAATGCCCCTAAGGCAAAGGTAGAGGAGATTACCCAGGTGTTGCCTGGCATCAAGAGTCCTACCATCATCCCATTGGCAGACGATGAGTGGTGTTCAATTCATACCGTGCTCGATGAGAAGCGTTTCTGGGAAATCATAGGTAAGCTGAAGGAACTCGGTGCGCAGGGCATCCTGGTAACACCAATTGAGAAGATGATATTGTAACATTGAACTTTAAAAATAAGAAGGAATGAAGGTAATTAAGTATCCTGCAAAGGAGGAATGGAGCGAGATAGTAAAACGCCCACACCTGGATGTGTCCAAGCTCAATGCTACGGTACAGGGTGTACTCGACGATGTGAAGAAGCATGGCGACGAAGCCGTGAAGCGTTACGAGGAAATGTTTGATCATGCCCATCTCGATTCTTTGGCTGTGACTGAAACTGAAATCGAAGAGGCTGAGCAACTGGTTTCTCAAGAACTGAAAGACGCTTTGCATCTCGCCCATCATAACATTGCCGCATTCCATCAGAGCCAGAAGTTTGAAGGCGAGAAGGTTGAAACATGCCCTGGCGTTACCTGCTGGCAGAAGAGCGTTGCCATCCAGAAGGTGGGACTTTATATTCCGGGCGGTACAGCACCGCTGTTCTCTACCGTACTGATGCTTGCTACTCCTGCCAAGATTGCCGGTTGCGAGGAAATTGTTCTCTGTACTCCTCCTAACCCGGAAGGTAAGGTGAACCCAGCCATTCTCATGGCGGCTAAGATTGCCGGCGTGAGCAAGATTTTCAAGGCGGGTGGCGTACAGGCTATCGGTGCCATGGCGTATGGGACTGAGAGTGTGCCTAAGGTATATAAGATTTTCGGTCCGGGCAACCAGTTCGTGATGGCTGCCAAGCAGCAGGTTTCATTGCATGATGTGGCTATCGATATGCCTGCCGGTCCTTCGGAGGTTTGTCTGATTGCTGACGAAACAGCCAACCCAGTTTTCGCAGCTGCCGACTTGCTTTCTCAGGCAGAACATGGTTTTGATTCACAGGTGTTCTTCATCACTACCTCTGAAAAGGTATTGGCGGAGGTGAAGAAGGAAGTTGAAGCACAGCTTGAACGATTGCCACGTAAAGAGATGGCACAGACCTCGTTGGATAATTCCAAGTTTATCCTTGTCAAGGATGATGAGGAGGCTATCGATCTCTGCAATACCTATGCTCCTGAGCATCTGATTATCGCTACTGCTAACTATGAGCAGCTGGCTGAAAGGGTAGTGAATGCCGGTAGTGTATTCCTGGGCAATTATGCCTGTGAGAGTGCGGGCGACTATGCCAGCGGTACCAATCATACCCTGCCAACCCATGGCTATGCCTTGGCTTACAACGGCGTGAATCTCGACAGCTATAACCGCAAGATCACTTTCCAGCATCTTACCGAAGAAGGTATTCGTAACATAGGTGATGCGGTGGTGATCATGGCTGAGAACGAGCGGCTCGAGGCACATGCCAATGCCATGAGATTGAGAGTAGAAAGTCTAAAGTAGTTTGATAGTATGAAAGATTTAAAAGACTTGTGCCGGGAGAACATCTGGAACCTGGCACCATACAGTTGCGCTCGAACAGAATTCGCCGGCAGAAATGCCCGCGTATTCCTCGATGCCAACGAGAATCCATATAACGACCCTTACAATCGCTATCCAGACCCGCTTCAGGTGGAGCTGAAGAAGCAGATCAGTAAGATAAAGGGTGTGGCAGAAGAGAAAATCTTCCTGGGCAATGGCTCTGATGAAGCCATCGACCTGGTTTACCGTGTGTTCTGTCGCCCTGGTCAGGACAATGTTGTAGCCATTGCTCCAACCTATGGCATGTATCAGGTATGTGCCGATATCAATGACGTGGAGTATCGGGAGGTGTTGCTTGATGAGAACTATCAGGTGACAGCCGATAAGATTATCGATGCCTGCGATGACAATACCAAGGTTATCTGGTTCTGTAGTCCTAACAATCCTACGGGCAACCACATCAACCGTGAAGCCATCGTAGAAGTGTTGCGCCTGTTCGATGGCATCGTCATCGTGGATGAGGCTTACAGTGATTTCTCTTCCGAGCGAACCTTCCGCAGTGTCATCGACCATTTCCCAAACATCATCGTCCTGAATACGATGAGCAAGGCTTGGGGTTGTGCAGCCCTTCGTCTGGGTATGGCTTTTGCCAGCAAGGAAATAGTAGATATATTTAATAAGGTGAAATATCCTTATAATGTGAATCTCCTTACCCAGGAGCAGGCTTTGGAGGTATTGAAGAATCCGCTGAAGGTGGATGAATGGGTGAAGAACATCCTGCAGGAACGTTCCAAGGTGATGACAGCCTTCATGGAATTACCTATCTGCGAGAAGGTATATCCTACGGATGCCAACTTCTTCCTGGCGAAGATGACGGATGCCAATGCCATCTACGATTATCTCGTGGCACAGGGCATCATCGTAAGAAATAGAAATAAAGTGCAACTCTGTGGCAACTGCCTTCGTATTACCATCGGTAATAAGAGTGAGAATGCAGAATTGCTGGGTGCATTAAGACAATATTAGTTTTTATAACATTAGCTTCGGAGGGAGAAGGAAGCAGCGGCTTTCGAACCTCCCTCCTTTTTTTATGTCACTGAACTTTCGCATGTGGTTCAAGTACGGGCTGAAGGCCCAAAAGCTCCTAGCCCAGGGCATCGCCCTGGGTATGATGGCAATCAGCAAGGCGCCCTGTAAGGGCAAAAGCTTTATGTTTTGTCTGGAGTTTTAAAGCTTTTGCCCTTACAGGGCGACAGGTTTGCGTCCGTAATTACCCAGGGCGATGCCCTGGGCTAGGGGCTTCTGCCCTTTCAGGGCGTGTGGGGCACAAAACTTGCGAAAGTTAGTTATGTCATTATTCCTTAAGCAAGTCGTCAAGGAATTCATCCAGGTCGTGATCCAGATTCTCCATCAGGTCGCCACCCACGATGATGGTATCATCATCGGCAAGGTAGAGTTCTCCCAGATTCTCTTTCTCATCATCTTCCAAGACGAAGCTGTAAGGCTTTAGGATTCCGAGATGGTCTACCGTCTCAGCATTCTTGCGCAAGAGGTCACGCAAAAGCTTCGCCACCTCATCATAGAAGTTTTCATCTTTGTTGTCAATCCATTGCTCAACAACACAGCGGGTAATTTCGTTCTCGTCATCGTCAAAGGCAAGCATCTCGCCGCTGTCCTGTGATACTCTCACATGGATATCGGTCAGCATACATGTGTCTTCTTCAGACGCTGGTACAGGAAACTTTTGAGACACTTTTCTGATAAAGCGCTCTACTTGTTGAATCATTTGTTCTGTTACTTCCATAAATCTACGTTTTTATCAGCCCTTGGCTTTTTGCGAGCTTGAGGCTTGGTTTTTATCTTTCTATTGCAAAGGTACACAAAAAAATGAAACAAACAAAGAAGTTTGGCAAAAAAAGTAACAAAGAAAACGTTTACGCTCCTTTTAATTAAAAAACCTTCTTAAATTGTTTGTCATTTCTAAAATATTTGCTACCTTTGCATCCAAATAAATTGCTAACTAGACTTTGCAAATGAACAAGATAAAACATACTGGTATCGTAGATGGGGTAGAGGGAGAATGTGTGAAAGTTCGCATTCTCCAGGCTTCTGCCTGCAGCGCCTGCAAAGTGGCTGCCCACTGCAATGCCTCTGAAATGAAAGAAAAAATGGTAGAGATAAGAATGGCTGACGCTGCTTCTTATCAGAAGGGCGATTCTGTTGTCGTGGTGGCTGACGCTTCCGTAGGTTACAGAGCCAGCCTTTACGGTTATCTTTTGCCTCTGGTGGCTATGGTGGCAACCTTGATAGCTGTTCTTGCTACTACCCATTCTGAGGGTATGGCTGCCGTTTCGGCGCTGGGAATTCTCGTCCCTTATTATGTTGTGCTCTATCTGATGCGCAACAGGTTAAGAAACCGATTCTGTTTTAAACTCGAACGTTGTTGATTATTAACTAAAACAAATACAAATTATTATGAATTTTATTTTGATTGCGGTCTTGGTACTCGGTGCCATTGCGCTGATTGCAGCGTTGGTGCTCTTCGGAGTATCTAAGAAGTTTGCCGTCGAAGAAGACCCTCGACTGGGACAGGTAGGAGAACTCCTTCCGGGTGCCAACTGTGGTGGTTGCGGTTTTGCCGGATGTTCCGGTATGGCTGCAGCGCTGGTCAAGGGTGCTGATGCCGGTAGCATCGATGGGCTGATGTGTCCTGTAGGTGGTGCCGACGTGATGGGCAAGGTGGCTGATCTCCTGGGGCTGGCTGTGGCTAACACAGAGGCTAAGGTGGCAGTGGTTCGTTGTAATGGCTCTTGCGAGCATCGTCCTCGCATTGCCGAGTATGATGGTTTGCACACTTGTGCTGCTATGAACTCCTGTGGTGCCGGCGAAACCGGCTGCGGATTCGGCTGTCTGGGTTGTGGTGATTGCGTGGCTGCCTGCCAGTTTGGTGCCATCTCTATCAATCCTGAGACGGGTCTTCCTGAGGTTGATGAGGAGAAGTGTACGGGTTGTGGTGCGTGCGCCAAGGCTTGTCCACGTCACATCATCGAGCTTCGAAAGAAGGGGCCTAAGGGTCGCCGAGTTTACGTGCAGTGCGTGAACCACGACAAGGGCGCTGTGGCTAAGAAGGCTTGTAGCGTTGCTTGCATCGGATGCGGTAAGTGTCAGAAAGTCTGCAAGTTTGATGCTATCACCATTGAGAACAATGTGGCTTATGTTGACTTCAATAAGTGCCGCATGTGTACCAAGTGTGTTGACGAATGCCCGACAGGTGCTCTCGTAAAAGTAAATTTCCCAGTTAAGAAAAAGGAGGAATAATCATGAATTTGAGAACTTTTAGAATTGGTGGAGTTCACCCAGAAGAGAATAAGATTACTGCCGAGATGGCTACTCAGGTGGCTCCTCTCCCTAAGCAGGCTATTTTCCCACTTGGTCAGCACATCGGTGCTCCTGCCAAGCCTGTAGTTGCCAAGGGCGACAAGGTGAAGGTGGGTACACTCATCGCTGAGGCTGGTGGCTTTGTGAGTGCTCCTATTTACAGTTCCGTATCTGGAACCGTGTTCAAGGTAGATACATCTATTGATGCTACCGGTTATCGCAAGCCTTGCATTATTATTAATGTAGAGGGCGACGAGTGGGAGGAGAGCATCGACCGCTCTGATAAACTCGAGACTCTGGAGGCTCATGCTGAGCTGACTCCAGAAGAGATTGTCAATCGTATCAAGGTTGCTGGTGTCACAGGTATGGGTGGTGCCGGTTTCCCTACCTTCATCAAACTTTGTCCTCCTCCTGGAGCCAAGGCAGAGTGTGTCATCATCAACGGTGTAGAGTGCGAGCCTTATATCACAGCCGATTATCGCCTGATGATGGAGCATGCCGATGAGATTCTCGTTGGTTTGAACCTTCTGATGAAGGCGGCTAAGGTAGAGAAGGGCTACATCGGTATCGAGGATAACAAACCTGCTGCCATCAAACTCTTCGAGGAAAAGACTGCTAATGACGCTCGTATCGAGATTGTTCCTCTGGCCAAGAAGTATCCTCAGGGAGGTGAGAAGCAGCTGGTGGATGCCGTTATCCGCCGTCAGGTTCCTACTCCTCCAGCTATCCCAGTCAACGTTGGAGCAATAGTTCAGAATGTAGGTACTGCCTTCGCTGTTTATCAGGCAGTTATGAAGAACAAGCCTCTCTTCGAACGCTATACCACCGTTACCGGTAAGCAGGTGAAGAATCCGGGCAACTTCCTCGTACGTATGGGAACTCCATTCTCTCAGATGATTGAGAATTGCGGAGGTTTGCCGGAGGGCGATAACAAGGTGTTGGCTGGTGGTCCGATGATGGGTAAGGCTGTAATCAGCCTCGATGTTCCTGTAACCAAGGGTACCAACTCCATCACCGTACTGACCGATGCGGATGCTCACCGCAAGAAGGCTCAGCCATGTATCCGCTGTGCCAAGTGTGTGGATGCCTGCCCAATGGGCTTGGAGCCATACTTGCTTGCTACCCTGAGCGTAGTGAAGGATTATGAACGTCTGGAGGCAGAGGAGGTAACATCCTGCATCGCCTGCGGTTCATGCCAGTTCACCTGTCCATCTCATCGTCCTATCCTCGATAACATCATCAACGGTAAGGCAGCGGTAATGGGCATCATCCGAGCTCGCAATGCCAAGAAGTAAGCGTTCACGTCAAGAATGAATTTCATTTAAGAAAGAATTTAAAAGATAAAATGGGAAAATTAATCGTTTCATTATCGCCACATGCCCACGGAAATGAGAGCGTGGAGAAGAACATGTACGGAGTAATCATCGCTCTCGTACCTGCCATCCTCGCATCTTTCTATTTCTTCGGCTTGGGTTCAGCAGTCGTTCTGCTCACCTCTGTGGCTGCCTGCGTCTTCTTTGAGTGGGCAATTACAAAATATCTCCTAAAGGAAGAGACCAGCTTGCTCGATGGTTCTGCCATCATCACCGGTCTCCTGCTCGGCATGAACTTGCCTAGTAACCTTCCTCTCTGGATCATCATCATCGGTGCCCTGTTCGCCATCGGTGTAGGTAAGATGAGCTTCGGCGGTCTGGGTAACAATCCTTTCAATCCTGCTTTGGTAGGCCGTTGCTTCCTGCTCGTCAGCTTCCCTGCCCAGATGACTTCATGGCCAGTGGCAGGACAGATGCTCAGCTATACCGATGCTACAACAGGTGCTACACCGTTGGCTATCATGAAGACTGCCATCAAGACTGGCGATGCTTCTCTCCTGAATCAGTTGCCTGATTCCATGAGCCTGCTCTTCGGTGCTACTGGCGATACTTTCGGTGCCGGAACTACCGGTGAGGTTTGTGCATTCGCCCTGTTGCTCGGTTTGGCTTACATGCTCTGGAAGAAGGTCATTACCTGGCATATTCCAGTCAGCATCATCGCTACCGTATTCGTTTTCAGCGGTTTGATGCATTTGGCTAATCCTGTTTATGCCAATCCTCTAGCTGTCATCTTCAGTGGTGGTCTGATGCTCGGTGCCATCTTCATGGCTACCGATTACGTAACATCACCAATGACTCACAAGGGTATGCTCATCTACGGTGTCTGCATCGGTCTTCTCACCGTCATCATCCGTAACTGGGGTAGTTATCCGGAAGGTATGTCGTTCGCCATTCTTATCATGAATGCGTTCACACCTCTTATTAATACATACGTTAAACCAAAGCGCTTCGGTGAGAAGCCAGCTAAGAAATAAGGAGGACTGAGACATGCAGAAATTAGAATCATCATTAAAGAACATGGTTTTGGTGCTCGTAGGCGTAGCGCTCGTTGTGGGTGCCGTGCTGGCATACATCAATCACCTTACATCTGGTCCTATCGCCGAGAAGGCAGCACAGAGTCTGGCTACCGGTATCAAGAGCGTGATGGGTACTGAAGACCTCCAGGTTGCAGAACCAGAAGAGGTGAAGCAGGAGTTCGGTGGCAAGGAATTTACCTTTATCCTCCACAAGTGCTCTGACAAGAGCGGCAAGGAGTTGGGGGCTGCCGTAGAGAGTACTACCGGCGGTTTCGGTGGCGACTTGAAGGTGCTCGTAGGTTTCGATACCGAGGGCAAGATTATGGGTTACACCATCCTTCAGGCTTCAGAGACTCCAGGTCTGGGTGCCAAGGCAACTACCTGGTTCCAGAAAGACGGAAAGGGTAGCATCATCGGAAAAACTCCAAAGGATGGCGACCTTCACGTGAGCAAGGACGATAAGGGTGGTAATGCAGTAGATGCCATCACCGCATCAACCATTACCAGCCGTGCCTTCCTCAAGGCTATCAATCAGGCTTATGCTGCCTATGCAGGTAAGAATGTAGATGGCGAGAGCGGTGCATCTCAGAAAGCAGATGCTGAGAGCGGTGCATCTAAAGTTGAACATAACGAAAAGAAAGGATAAGCCGATATGAGTAATATGAAAATTTTGATGAACGGACTCATCAAGGAGAACCCTACCTTCGTGTTGCTCCTCGGTATGTGTCCTACCTTGGCTACAACTACCAGTGCCATCAACGGTCTTTCTATGGGATTGGCTACCATGGCAGTATTGGTTTGTACCAACTTTGTGATTTCCTGTATCAAGAAGATTACCCCGGACATGGTTCGCATCCCTGTTTTCATCGTCGTGATTGCAGCCTTCGTAACCATCCTGCAGATGTTGATGAGCGCCTATGCTCCTGACAGCATCAACCAGGCACTGGGTATCTACATCCCATTGATTGTAGTAAACTGTATCATCCTGGGTAGAGCAGAGAGCTTTGCTGCCAAGAACTCACCGATTGCCAGTCTCTTTGATGGTCTCGGCTGCGGTTTGGGTTTCACCCTCGGTTTGACTATCCTGGGTAGTGCCCGTGAGATTCTCGGTGCAGGAAGCGTATTCGGTATCACTCTGTTGCCAGAGACTACCAATATCTTGATGTTCATCCTGCCTCCTGGAGCATTCCTCACATTGGGATACATCATTGCTATATTTAATAAGGTAAAGAAGTAAGCGTAGGCATCGCTTCAATCCATGAAATAGAATAGAAATTATGGAATATTTATTGATATTTATCTCTGCGATATTCGTCAACAACATCGTCTTGTCGCAGTTCCTCGGTATCTGTCCATTCCTGGGCGTATCGAAGAAAGTTGATACAGCCATCGGTATGGGTGGTGCCATCGCCTTTGTCTTGACCTTGGCAACCATCATTACCTGGTGTGTTCAGAAGTATGTACTCGATCCGTTCGGATTGCAATATCTCCAGACCCTGGCGTTCATCCTCGTGATTGCAGCCTTGGTTCAGATGGTAGAGATTATCCTCAAGAAGGTTTCTCCTGCGCTTTATCAGGCGCTCGGTATCTTCCTGCCTTTGATTACTACCAACTGTGCTGTGCTGGGTGTAGCCATCCTGGTTATCCAGAAGGACTACAATCTCCTGGAGAGTGTGGTTTACGCCTTCTCTACAGCTCTCGGCTTTGCCCTGGCTCTCATTGTCTTTGCCGGCATTCGTGAGCAGCAGGCATTGGTCCGCATTCCTAAGGGTATGCAGGGCGTAGCCATCGTCATGGTTACAGCCGCTCTTCTCAGTCTAGCCTTCATGGGCTTCTCTGGTGTAGACGGTGGTCTGAAGGCTTTGTTTGGATTGGAATAAAAAAGGCTGAATGAATAAAAAAGCCGATTGAATAAAAAAGAGGCTGGTGTTGTTATCGGTTAACGATGACAGCATCAGCCTCTTATCTTTTCTGGAACTTACATTTTCTTTGTTTCCTTCTCCTTGATATAGCCATGACGGTAAGCATACAGAAGTTCCTTCAGGTCTTCTACCTGTTTACGGAGTTCCTGACCTATATCGGTATCGGCAACCAGCATACGGCGGTTGGACATTTCCACAATCTGGGTGGTACTCTTGATGTCGGTACCTTGCTTGATGGCATCTTCGGTACTGGTAAACGGTTCGTGCTGTACCAGTTGGAAACCACGGGAATGGTATACCAGCGTGTAGCCGGCGATACCCGTCTCGTTGTGGTATGCCTTGGAGAAACCACCGTCTATCACCATCAGCTTGCCGTTTGCCTTGATAGGGTTTTCGCCCTTCAGGGTACGTACCGGCACGTGGCCGTTGATGATGTGGCGGTTAGGTCCGGTAACGCCGAATTCGTCCATGATATGGTCTATCACCTCCTCGTTGTCGCGCAGGAGGAAGTAATAACCCTTCTCCTCCTTATGGGTCTCCTTGTCAGCCACGAAATAGCGCTCAAATGTAGCCATCTTGCTCTTGTCAAAGAGCGGACTGTCCGGACCGCACCAGAGATACAGGAAGTAGTCGATGGCATATTCCTTCTCGGCTGGGTCGCTGTCCTGCTGGAAGGCGGTACGAATCTGCATGCCGGTATGGTGCATCAGGTTGCGACCGCTATATTTATGACCCGGATAAATCTCGACCTCCTTCAGGGAACCGTCGGCATTGAGCGGACAGGAAGCATGGAAGAGCAGGTTGTTGTTGAAGATGGCATACATGCAGCCATGCTGCAACATCACCCGGATATGCTTGTGCAGCTTTTCGCAGACCTTGAAAGAGTGGTGCAGCTTCTGCATCAGTATCGTTTCTTCTTCAGAGAGACGGTTAGGGTATTTCGGGTCGATGGTAGGGAAATTGCAGGAACTCATCTCGTATTCCTTGCCGTCGATTTCTACCGTACCCTTTTCATAATTGATGTGTTCGAAGAGGCGTCTGCCGTCCATCTTCCATTCCGGATGCTTCTCGATGAGCTGTCCCTCTATCTTGAACTGGATGACGGCTATCGCCTTATGCATCTGTGCCGTGAGTCGGGTAGTCTTGTCGTCAAGTCCGGCAGCGCCACCGCTCAGCTTAGGCAGGAACTCGGTGCAAGGATCATCATTGTAGGTCTCCATGGCGAAGGTGGCAAGCGGAATGAGGTTGATGCCGTAGCCTTCTTCTAGGGTAGAGAGATTGGCATAGCGCAGGGAGAGACGGATGACATTGCAGATGCAGGCATCATTGCCCGCTGCAGCACCCATCCACAACACATCGTGATTGCCCCACTGGATGTCCCAGCTGTGGTAGCGGCGCATCTTGTCAAGAATGATATGCGCACCCGGACCACGGTCGTAGATATCGCCCAGGATATGCAGCTGGTCGATGGCGAGGCGCTGGATGACATTGGCGATGGCAATGATGAAATCATCGGCACGGCCGGTAGAGATGATGGTATCTACGATGACGTTGACGTATGCCGTCTTGTCATGATCTTCGGTATGCTCGTGGAGCAATTCCTGGATGATATAGGAGAAATCGCAAGGCAGCGACTTGCGCACCTTGGAACGGGTATACTTGCTGGAAACATCACGGCATACAGCCACCAGGCGGTGGAGCGTGATGTGATACCAGTCATCAATGTCCTTCTCGTTGATCTTGACAAGTTCGAGTTTCTGCTCCGGGTAATAGATGAGGGAGCAGAGGTCGCGCTTCTCCTGCTCTCGCAGGGTAGTGCCGAAGAGTTCGTTTACCTTACGCTTGATGTTACCCGAAGCGTTTTTCAGTACATGCAGAAAAGCCTCGTACTCGCCGTGGATGTCGGCAAGGAAATGTTCTGTGCCCTTAGGCAGATTGAGGATAGCCTTGAGATTGATAATCTCAGTGCTGGCTTCTGCTATCGTAGGAAATGATTGCGACAACAGCTGCAAATATCTTATGTCTTTTTCAATATCGTACTGTTTCATAATAATTTTATTTTCTATGAATGTTAAATTCAAAAGATTTCTTCTGCTGATCATTCTGATTCAGTTGCAAAGTTACGTTGAATTCTTGAAAATAAAGAATAACTGTGCATATTTTTTCGGATTTATTTTGTAGTTTCACTTTTTTGCAGTACTTTTGCAACCATCTAAGCGATAAACGCTAGACACTATCAATTATTCAAACAAAGACTAAGAAGTATGAAACAGACAATTTTGGTAACTGGCGGTACAGGTTTTATCGGTAGTCATACCACAGTAGAATTACAGCAGGCAGGTTACAATGTAGTCATTGTAGACGATCTCTCCAACTCAAAGATTGAGGTTCTCGACGGTATCGAGAAGATCACTGGTATTCGTCCTGCTTTTGAGAAAGTAGACTTGCGTGACAAGGAAGCAACAGAGGCTGTGTTTCAGAAGTATCCTGAAATCCAGGGTATCATCCATTTCGCTGCCAGCAAGGCAGTAGGCGAGAGCGTTCAGAAACCTCTGATGTACTATCGTAACAATGTAGTATCGCTCATCAACCTGCTTGAGTTGATGCCAAAATATAATGTCAAGGGTATCATCTTCTCTTCTTCTTGCACCGTTTACGGTCAGCCAAAGCCAGAGAACCTTCCTGTTACTGAGGAGGCTCCTCACCAGAAGGCTACCTCTCCATACGGTAACACCAAGGAAATCAACGAGCAGATCATTGCCGACTATATCCACAGCGGTGCCAACATCAAGAGCATCGTGCTGAGATACTTCAACCCAATCGGTGCACACCCATCTGCTGAAATCGGTGAGTTGCCTAACGGCGTGCCAAACAACCTGATTCCTTACGTTACTCAGACCGCTATGGGCATCCGTAAGGAGTTGACCATCTTCGGTAACGACTATGATACTCCAGACGGAACCTGCATCCGCGACTATATCTATGTAGTAGACCTTGCCAAGGCTCACGTTTGCGCTATGGCTCGTGTACTTGACAAGGAGACAGAGCCTATCGAGTACTTCAACATTGGTACAGGCAACGGTAATTCAACCCTCGAAATCGTAGAGACTTTCGAGAAGGCTACCGGCGTGAAGCTGAACTGGAAGTATGGTCCTCGCCGTGAGGGTGATATCGAGAAGATTTGGGGCGACTGCACCAAGGCAAACAAGGTATTGGGCTGGAAGGCAGAAGCTAATCTTTCTGACGTCCTGGCTTCTGCATGGAAATGGCAGCAGAAACTCCGTGAAGACGGTATCATGTAATCATGATGAAATCATATTGCCTGTTAGGTTAAAAATATAAAAATAATAGGAACTTTACCAGCTATATGTTGGAAGGTTCCTATTTTTTGTATATCTTTGCAGAAAGAATTTTACGTAAAATCATTATATAAGGAATCACAATATGAAGAAAACTATACTTTCTATGATAACATTGGCTGCAATGATGATGGCAGCACCTACCCAGGTGCTGGCAGAAACCAGTGCTGTGGAAATGATAGACCTGGAAGCACAGGACATTGCCGTAAGCTATACCAATGGCGTGATGCATATCACGGGTGCCAACGGGCTGGTAGTTAAGGTTTATAACCTGGCTGGCATCGTTGTCAAATCCTTTATGGTAGAAGGTCAGGACAAGCGCATCTCCATGCCTTTGTCGGATGGTATCTATATTATTAAGGTAGGTCCATCATTTACACGTAAAATTACTGTCAATCGTAGGTAAAAGTGAAGTTATTGAGATTTTTACCCCTGTTGATCGGCTTGATGATGATGGGGTGTAAGGATTCGCAACCCAATAGCAACAGGCTGTTGACGTTAGAATACTATCAGGATTTTAACGAGAAGGCGTATGCTGTCAATTCTAAAGTGATTCGAGGATTGATGGATAGCCTCATGCAGCAGGATAAAGACCGTCTTGTTGCCGACCTCCATACTCGGAAATATTATCAGCACCGTGGCGGCTTCCTGTGGATTAACCGTCATGGTATAGATTATCGTGCCGATTCGCTGCTCTCGTTTCTGAAAACTGTAGATGAATTCGGATTCAATAAGCGACGTTTTTTTGTGGATGAGATTGCGGAAGACATCCAGAGACTCAGAAACCTTGACCTGGACAGACAGCAGAACCAGGTGAACAGGGTGATGGCTAGATTGGAGTACCGGCTTACCAAATCGTATCTGAGATACGTTGCCGGTCAGCGCTTTGGTTATATGAATCCCAACTTCGTACTGAACCGCCTGGATACGGTGGCTCCTAATCCCTATGATACCATCAAGCGACCGGTAAGGTTCAGAGGACTCTTTGATGTGAAGATGGAACATCCTGATGATTCGTTCTTTACCCAGGCGATGGAAAGAATCGGTATGGGAACAGATTCGCTCACCGCATTCCTGAAATCAGTACAGCCGGAAAATCCGTTCTACCGCGTATTCAAGGAAAAGCTGAACAGGGGAGGACTTTCCAAAGGAGAGCGTGACCGGGTGCTGGTGAATATGGAAAGGAGCAGATGGAGACAGAAGGACAATATCTGGAACCATCAGAAATATGTTGTGGTCAATATCCCGGCTTACCAGCTGATGGCGGTAGATGGGCAGGATACGCTCACCATGCGTATCGGCTGCGGATCGCTCAAGACCAAGACCCCATTGCTCAACAGCCATATCAAGAGAATGGATATCAATCCGAAATGGTTTGTGCCACGTAGCATCATTCTTCACGATATGGCCCGCCATGCCGGAAACCCAGGCTATTTCCTGGCACGTAACTACTATGTGAGGGATGTGAAGACCGGCGAGGAGGTGGATCTGCATCGGGTGACGAGAGCCATGCTGGTTTCTGGTGCCTATGGAGTGGTGCAGCGCGGAGGAAAGGGCAATGCCCTGGGACGCATCATCTTCCGATTCGACAACAACTTCTCGGTCTATCTGCATGATACCAGCAGCAGGGGAGTCTTTGAAAGAGAGGAAAGGGGAGTATCGCATGGATGTATCAGAATAGAGAAGCCTTACGATTTTGCCGTATTCCTCCTGGCAGAAAAGAACCGGAAACTGATGGACAAGATACAATATTCGATGACGGACGACTCGCTGAGCAACCGCAAGATGGTGGTGAATGGCGTGAAGGTGAAACCGGAGGTGCCTCTCTTCATCACCTACTATACGCTCTATCCGCTGGCAGGTGGACGCATCAGGGAATATCCCGACGTGTACGGATATGACAAGGTGATATTCGAGAAACTGAAGAAGTTTTTGTAACAGAACTGAAGTTTCGCATGTGGTTTAAGTACGGGCTGAAGGCCCAAAAGCTCTTAGCCCAGGGCATCGCCCTGGGTATAATAGCAATCAGCAAGGCGCCCTGTAAGGGCAAAAGCCTTGTATATTGCCAGGTATTTGAAGGCTTTTGCCCTTACAGGGCGACAGGTTTGCGTCCATAAACACCCAGGGCGATGCCCTGGGCTAGGAGCTTCTGCCCTTTCAGGGCGTGTGGGGCTTACTTGCGACACTTGAATAAGATTAGAAATATTTAATTATAATGATCAAAGATAAAGAACTTTTGGAAATGTTGAGCGATCCGAAGACGCAACGGGCGGGCTTCACTGTGCTGGTGAGTCAGTATAGCGAGACGTTGTATTGGAAGATTCGCAACATCGTACTCAATCATGACGATGCCGATGACATTTTGCAGAATGTCTTTATCAAGGCATGGACCAATCTGGCAACCTTTCAGGGTAAGTCATCCCTGTCCACCTGGCTCTACCGCATCGCCATCAACGAATCCCTGGATTTCCTCAGAAAGAAGAAGCTGTCCACGCAGGTGAGTGCAGATGATGAACCCGGTATTGCGTCACGGCTGCTTGCCGATGAATACTTCGATGGCGATGAGATCCAGGCACACCTGCAGGAAGCCGTAGCCCTGCTGCCCGATGTGCAGCGCACGGTGTTCACCCTGAAGTATTTCGACAACATGAAATATTCTGAGATAAGCAAGATCCTCTCTACCAGCGAGGGGGCATTGAAAGCTTCTTATCATCTGGCAGTTAAGAAAATAACCGAATTCTTACAGAAATATTAAACCTTTTGAGGTTGAATCCGTCAATAATAAAAAAGAAGTAAAGGTAGTAGTATATGACAAGAGAAGAAAACATATTGAAAGAACGTTTTGGCAAGGAGAATCCCTTCAAGGTTCCTGATGGTTACTTCGATCATCTCACCGAGAGAATCATGGAAAATTTGCCGGAACAGGAGGTTCGTGTCATCGACATACGCAGCCGTCAGACGCTCTGGCAGAAGTTGTCATTGCGCAAGATAGCTGCTGCCGTTGCTGTCGTGGTGCTGCTGGGCGGTGGTTCGTTCTGGGCTTGGCAGCATGAAGGCAACAGCAAGGTGGTGGCTCATGTGAAGCAGCATGAACAGAAAGCTGTGGCCAGTGAGGAAGCCGCCTTCAATGAGATGGCAGACTATGCGATGATAGACAATGAGACTATCTATGCATCATTGATGACAGAGTACTAAGATAGTAATGTTTAGGTTACGGAATCTGATGAAATAAACAATAATTAAAGATATGAAATGGAATTTCCAACATAGAATCATCATTTTGATGGTCATGCTGCTGATGGGCATCACTGGCATTCAGGCTCAGCATGGCAGAAAGCATCCTGCATTCGACCCTAAGAAGTTTCAGGTGGAATTGGAGCAGTATATCACAACCAATGCTGCCCTGACACCTGGAGAGGCTGCCAGATTCTTCCCCATGTATCGACAGATGGGCAAGAAGATGCGTATGCTTTTCGATGAGATGCGCCGTTCCCGACACATCAATCCTAAGGATAACGAGGCGTGTGAAGAGGCAATCCGCAGACAGGATGAGATAGACATCCAGCTGAAGCAGCTGCAGCAGGAATATCATGCACGCTTCCTGACAGTACTGCCAGCCAGTAAGGTGCTCAGCGTTATCAAGGCAGAGGAGAAATTCCACAGACAGGCATTCCGCAGGATGCACAAATAATATTTCATCTGGGACAGAAATAAGATTCCTGCAAGATGCACAAATGGGCAGGAATGATGCAAATTGATAGTTCGTTTATCATAGAATAAGGTCGCGAAGGTATTATTTTATAATATTTTCGCGATTTTTTTTTGTTTTCTCCTCTTTTTGTCGTAACTTTGCACATTGTAGTAAATAAATATATATAATATAAAGGTATGTACAGAAGTAATACTTGTGGAGAGCTTCGTCTCTCTGATGCAGGCAAAGAGGTAACTCTTGCCGGATGGGTACAGCGCACAAGAAAGATGGGTGGTATGACATTCGTTGACTTGCGCGACCGTTATGGTATCACACAGTTGGTCTTCAATGAGGCCGATAACAAGGACTTGTGCGATGCAGCTAACAAGCTGGGTCGTGAATACTGCATCCAGATTAAGGGTACAGTAAGCGAGCGACAGAGCAAGAATCCTAAGATGGATACCGGTGATATCGAAATCCTGGTGAAGGAACTCAACGTGCTCTCTCAGAGCCAGACTCCTCCTTTCACTATCGAAGATAATACTGATGGTGGTGATGATATCCGTATGAAGTATCGTTACCTCGACTTGCGTCGCCCTGCCGTACGCAAGAACCTGGAGTTGCGCCACCGTATGTGCATCCTCATCCGTAACTTCCTCGACAGCAAGAACTTCATGGAGGTTGAGACTCCTATCCTCATCGGTAGTACTCCAGAGGGTGCCCGCGACTTCGTGGTTCCTTCCCGTATGAACCCAGGACAGTTCTATGCACTTCCTCAGAGCCCTCAGACCCTGAAGCAGCTTCTGATGGTAGCTGGTTTCGACCGCTACTTCCAGATTGCCAAGTGCTTCCGTGATGAGGACCTCCGTGCTGACCGTCAGCCAGAGTTTACACAGATTGACTGCGAGATGAGTTTCGTAGACCAGGATGATGTCATCAATCTTTTCGAAGAGATGGCTCGCCACCTGTTCAAGGAAATCCGTGGCGTAGAATTGCCTAAGCTGGAGCAGATGACATGGCATGATGCTATGCGCCGCTTCGGTAGCGACAAGCCAGACTTGCGTTTCGGCATGGAGTTTGTAGAACTCAAGGAAGCTTTCAAGGGCAAGGGAATCTTCGCCGTATTCGATGAGGCTAAGTATATTGGTGGTATCTGCGTTCCTGGATGCGCTGACTATAGCCGCAAGCAGCTTAATGAACTGACCGATTTCGTGAAGCGTCCACAGGTAGGTGCCAAGGGATTGGTTTACATCAAGTATAATGCTGATGGTACTATCAAGAGTAGCATCGATAAGTTCTATACTCCAGAGGAATTGGCTGAGATCAAGACCGTGATGGGTGCCAAGGATGGCGACCTGGTATTGATCCTGAGTGGCGACAATGCCAACAAGACCCGTATCCAGCTCTGCTCTCTGCGTCTTGAAATGGGTGAGCGTCTTGGCTTGCGCGACAAGAACGTATTCAAGTGTCTCTGGATTATTGACTTCCCTCTCTTCGAGTGGAGCGACGAGGAGCAGCGCCTGATGGCTACCCACCATCCATTCACCATGCCAAATCCAGACGATATCCCATTGCTTGATGAGCATCCAGAGCAGGTTCGTGCCAAGGCATATGACTTTGTCTGCAACGGTATCGAAGTGGGTGGAGGTTCTCTCCGTATCCACGACACCCAGTTGCAGGAGAAGATGTTCGAGGTTCTCGGCTTCACACCAGAGCGTGCTGAGGCTCAGTTCGGCTTCCTGATGAATGCCTTCAAGTATGGAGCACCACCTCACGCAGGTCTTGCTTTCGGTCTCGACCGCTTCGTCAGCATCTTGGCAGGTCTCGACAGCATCCGCGACTGTATCGCATTCCCTAAGAACAATTCAGGCCGCGATGTGATGCTTGATGCACCATCAGAGTTGGATCCAAAGCAGCTCGATGAGTTGGAAATCAAGTTAGACTTAAAGGATTAATATTTTAGCTAAATCGCTGAATATAAGCAAAAAAGCGTAGCATTATCTTGATGTAAGTCAAGAAATGCTGCGCTTTTATTTATTATACGTCATTTTTTTCAATAAAAAGTTGATAATCTGAAAAAAATGTTATAAATTTGCAGTACAAAATAAAAGATAACGCTGAAAGGTGTTAAAAAATGACTAAAGCTAGGGCATCATCAGATGCTTCCTTCAAAAGGAAGTGAAGCCATCAAGTGGTGCTAATATAGAGACTATAATTGTTTTACTAAAATCATGGTAGAAAAGAAATCAACAACAAAGACAGCTGCCAAGAAGACAGCTACAAAGAAGGCTCCAGTTGCTAAGAAGACAACTGCTGCAAAGAAGGACGTTCTTTACTTGAACGCAGAAAACGCTGGCTTCCGTGCTGGTGATGTTTATCAGGCTCTTGCTGCTGCAGAGAAGCCTCAGACAGTTGCAGAGATTGCTAAGGCTGCTGGCATTAGCACAGAGGATACTATCCTCGGTCTCGGTTGGCTCTTCAAAGAGGGTAAGATTAAGGACGAGGACAACAAGGTTGCTCTCGCTTAAATAAGAAATCTCAAGGAGCCGCGGTTTTCTTTTCAGGAGAATGCCGCGGCTCTTTCTGTCTCTAGTCTTTCTTTTTCTTGTTCTTTATCTTTGTTTTGACTTAAAAACTTTATTATTACAGTAACCATGTCTATAGATCAGGAGATATTCAGAGTGTTGATGGCTGCGGGCAGCAATGGTCTCAAACTTGAGAAGATTGCCCGTCATGTTTATAATTCATGTAATTCAATCTTTACACCATTGAATTATAAGGATGTGCATGCCTATGTCACACAGTATCTCACCCGTTGCGCCAAAGACCCAGGTTCGCTTATTGAGAAAGGCAAGGGGTATGGTGTTTATCATATCAATTTCAAGTCGGTTCAGGTTCAGCAGCTCATGCTCGACTTCTCTTCTTCTGCCACGGCTGGCATCAATAACGAGGAGGATAATTCCGGTTCCGACAGCGGAAATGGCTACGTAAGCAACGATCTCTTTGGCGATAATCTGTAAATAGCAAGAAAAATATATTTCATTTCGGGGGGAATTCCATGTTGGTTCGTATTATATAAAGAAAGAACAATTTAATTATAACAAATATATAAAATGAACTAATTATGGCTAGAAGATATTTATTAGGCTTTGATGTAGGTTCCAGTTCGGTAAAGGCATCTCTTACCGATGTAGACAACGGTGAAATTGTAGCGTCTGCGTTTTATCCAGACCATGAGGCGCCTATCATGGCGGTGAAGGCTGGATGGGCTGAGCAGGATCCACAGATGTGGTGGGATAATGCCAAGCTGGCGCTGAAGAAAATCATGACAGAATGCGGTGCCAAGGGTGAGGATATCCTCGCTATCGGTATCTCTTATCAGATGCACGGATTGGTTTGCGTTGACAAGAACCAGCAGGTGTTGCGCCCATCTATCATCTGGTGCGACTCCCGTGCCGTACCTTATGGCGAGAAGGCTTTCCGTGAACTGGGAGAAGACCTCTGCTTGCGCAACCTGCTCAACTCTCCTGGCAACTTTACTGCCTCTAAGCTGGCGTGGGTGAAGGAGAACGAGCCGGAGCTCTTCGACAAGATTGATAAGATCATGCTCCCAGGCGATTATCTCGCCATGAAGCTTTCCGGTGAGGTAAAGACAACCATCAGCGGTCTTTCTGAGGGTATGATGTGGGACTTTACAGCCAAGAAGCCTGCCAAGTTCCTGTTCGATTACTTCGGATTTGATGAGAGTATGATTGCCGACATCGCTCCTACATTCTCTGTACAGAGCGTAGTCTGCAAGGCTGCTGCCGATGAACTCGGACTGAAGGAAGGTACTCCTATCTCTTACCGTGCCGGCGACCAGCCTAACAATGCTGTCAGCCTCAACGTATTCAACCCTGGTGAAATTGCAAGTACAGCGGGTACATCTGGCGTGGTCTACGGTGTGCTCGGTGATGTGAACTACGATCCTAAGAGTCGCGTGAATACCTTCGCACATGTCAACTATACCACAGAGCTCGACCGTCTCGGCGTATTGCTCTGCATCAATGGTACCGGCATCCTGAATGCCTGGGTTCATCGTAATGTAACTCCAGACGTCAGCTATGCTGATATGAATGACCTGGCAGCCAGTGTGCCAATCGGTAGCGACGGCGTGAAGATTATCCCATTCGGAAATGGTGCTGAGCGTGTATTGGAGAACAGAGAGGTGGGCTGCTCTATCCGTGGCTTGAGCTTCACCAAGCACAACCGTGCCCACATCGTACGTGCAGCTCAGGAGGGTATCGTATTCAGCTTCTGCTATGGTATGGAAATCATGCAGCAGATGGGTATGGACATCAAGAAAATCCACGCAGGTAAGGCTAACATGTTCCTCAGCCCATTGTTCAGAGATACATTGGCAGGCGTAAGCGGAGCTACCATCGAACTCTATGAGACAGATGGTAGTGCCGGTGCTGCCAAGGGTGCTGGTATCGGTGCCGGTATCTATAAGGACCATGATGAGGCATTTGCAACCCTGAAGAAGTTGGCTGTTATCGAACCGGATGAGGCTAACCGCCAGGCTTATCTCGAGGCTTATGCCAACTGGAAGGCAGAATTGGCAAAGCTCTAAACGGGCTTTTGCCGAAAATCATGATCATGTAAATCAGTCTTTAGGGATTGAAATCAGTCTTTTTTGATATGAATTAATCAGAATATGACAAATAATAAAGGATGGAAGTTTTTTCCATCCTTTTTTTTCGTTTATACAGATAATTTTTAGTACCTTTGCCCATTATTAAAATATATTTTTAAATTATGGCTCATAAAAATAATCATTTAGTAATAATGGCAGGTGGAGTAGGCAGTAGATTCTGGCCTATGAGTACCATTGAAAAGCCAAAGCAATTTATCGATGTTCTAGGAACGGGACGTACGCTGTTGCAACTCACCTTCGACCGTTTTGAAGGTATTTGTGACCCGGAAAACGTGTGGGTTGTCACCAACAAGAAATATGCAGCATTGGTTCATGAGCAGTTGCCAGAGATACCGGAGCGTAATATCCTTCAGGAACCTTGCCGCAGAAATACGGCTCCTTGCATCGCTTATATCAGCTGGCGCATCAAGGAGAAGGATGCACATGCCAATATCGTGGTAACACCATCCGACCATATTGTTACTAATGGTAATGAGTTCAGAAGAGTGATTACTTCTGCCATGAAATTTACCAGTGAGACCGACAGTATCGTGACGCTCGGTATGAAGCCTAACCGTCCGGAGACAGGCTACGGTTATATTCAGGCAGATTTGACTACTCCTTCGGCAAGAAACAAGGAAATATTCCGTGTAGACCAGTTTAGGGAGAAGCCTGATCTGGCAACGGCAACAGAATATATCAAGGACAAGAGTTTCTTCTGGAATGCGGGCATCTTCGTGATGAGTGCTGCCACCATCGTGAATGCTTTCCGCGTTTATCAGCCTGCCATCGCCAAGATTTTCGAGAGCATGAGAAGCATCTATGGCACCGACAAGGAGCAGGAAGAGATAGATCTCCGTTATCCTGAATGTGAGAGTATCTCGGTAGACTATGCCATCATGGAGAAGGCAGAGGAGATCTTCGTGATGCCAGCCGATTTCGGTTGGAGTGATTTGGGCACATGGGGCAGTCTGCTGGCTCAGAGCCGCAAGGACCTCAACGGCAATGCCCTGATTGGCAAAAACATCGAGATGATAGAATCAAAGAACAACATCATCCATACGATGAACGAGAAGAAGGTGGTTATCCAGGGACTCGACGGCTATATTGTAGCCGAGGAAGACGGTACGCTTCTCATCTGCAAGCTCTCTGAGGAACAGCGCATCAAGATTTTCTCAGGAAGCGAAAAATAGAATCAGAATATTACTTTACGATTAATGATAAAAAAAAGAAGGCAATCAAAAGTGATTAAGTTCACTTGAGATTGCCTTCTTGCTTTGTGGACCACCCATTAAATTTCAGCGTTCTATGCCATTTTCTTTCAGATTTTTTTGCGAGTTCCAATCTTTCTTCGTATTTTTGCACCATCTTTACATAAGAATCGTGGAACTTTAATAGCGAAAGAAATATGGAGGAAAAGAAATATCATATCGAGGAATCGAAGATAGCAGGGGATAAGGTCTGCGAGCCATCGCCTGCTTATCGTTCTATGGCATCATCAGTATCATCCGCATCATGGGATGAGGCTTACGACACCGATTCCTATCCTATGGGGCGCTCGCTGGAGCAGGTGATGGAGCATTGCGCAGAGGTTGAGAAATACTTGGATGATCCAGACCATTGGATTTCCATAGATGAATTTGAAGCGCAGATGCGAAAGGCAATACCGGGATGGAAATAGTGGAAATTAAAGTTGAAAGGCTTTTTCTTGTAGAATTTCGAAAGTGTGTGGCATATGCATTCTCTGAATTTGGAAGGAAAACGGTGAAGAATTGGAATGCTGAGTATGAGAAAATTAGGCATCGCTTGGAAATGATGCCTACCGGCTATCCTTTTGTTCCTGAATTGCAGAAATGGCAAAAGTATCGTGGTGCTATCATCATGAAGAACTTCAAGATTATCTATTTCTATGATGAAGATTCAAATCTTGTTAGAATTGTGGATCTCTGGGATTTGCGCCAAAACCCTCGTAAGCTGAACCTGCGAGCCAGGAGGATAGAAAGAAAGGATTATCATTAGGATTAGATAAAAAACGTCAGGCGTCTTGTCGGAACGGAAATCCGTCGGGACGTCTGACGTTTTTTCCCTCGTTTAGAGGATATGTTATTTCTTCGCCAGCCATCTGCGCACTGGTAGGTCGTAGAACTTCAGACAGAGCCAGGCGGCTGCTATCGAAACCGCACAGGTGATGAGCGCCTCGGGCCAGGTTTCACCAAGCGTGAAGAGCTGCTTCTCGATGAGCCACGAATAGAAGTAATACATAAACGGATAGTGTACGATATAGAGCGGGAAGGAGATGTCGCCCAGGAACGTGCAGACGCGGGTACTGAAACGGTCGGTTGTTGTTCCGCTCGCTCCCAGCCATACTATCGCCGGGAAAATCAGAATGATGCACACTGCTTCGAAAACACCATTCAGCATGATGCCATTCTCCATGATGCCATCAACGCTGCCCACACTACTGCCGCCAACCATGCTCTCTATATAAGGTACGTGGAAGAGCAGGAGAAGAATGATGGAACTGATCCAGAACGCACCCTTTACCTTGAACTGGATGCGATGGAAAACACGGGACAGCAGCATTCCTATCGTAAAGGGGCAGAGCATGCGCAGAAGTCCACCCCAGAAGTTGAGACCATCGAGCGTCCAGCCCACACCAAACATGCCATATCCGCATACATCCGTAGCCGTGAACCAAAGCAGCAGGATGGATAGGATTCCGGCGAGAATAGCCAGAGCTCTGGTGGAGAGCCTCCGAATGAAAAGGGCATAGAGGATGTTGCCGATGTACTCGAAGAAGAGCGACCAGGCGGGGCCGTTGAGCGGAAACATTTCGCCATTGCCTCTTACCTCGTATCCGCCACCTGGCAGGGCGGGAATCATCAGCATGGCGCAGAGCAGGGCTATCATCATCGCAGGTACCGAAGCCGGTGTGCCGTTCCAGGTTACGGCTCCCTGAAGGATGAACATTACGAGTCCTATCAAGGCACCCATTACTACCATCGGATGCAGGCGGATGAGGCGGCGCTTGAAGAATTTTCCCAGCGTCAATGTCTTTCCCCAACGGTCATCATAGGCGTAGCCGATGACGAAACCGGAAAGAATGAAGAAGAAGTCAACCGCCAGATAGCCGTGGTTGATTTCCTGGATGATGGCTGAGCCGGATGCAAACTGGTAGCCTTCGAATACATGATACCACACCACGAGCAATGCTGCCACGCCTCGCAATCCGTCGAGCAGTGCATAATGGGGTTTGGTATCTGCAAAATGAGTTGCTGATTGTTGTAAGTTAGCCATAAATTATGATTGTTAATATTATTATTAATATGATGATTTATTTGATTTCTTATTTTCTATATTTGAATCCACTTTTTCAAGTGGATTCATAAATTCTTTCTGCAAAGATACGACGAATATATTGATTTTGCAAGAAAAATGGGGGATAATATAAAAAAGGTGGCGAATCTTTTTGTTATCTTTGATTTTTGCAGCATCTGGATTGATTCGCATAATCCTTTAAATTTCAGTGTTCTCTGCCATTTTCTTTCAGATTTTCTTGCGAGTTCCAATCTTTCTTCGTACTTTTGCATAAAAAACATAGAATTATAAAAGCGAAAGAAATATGGAGGAAAAGAAATATCATATAGAGGAATCTAAGGTAGCAGGGGATAAGGTCTGTGAGCCATCGCCTGCTTATCGTTCTATGGCATCATCAGTATCATCCGCATCATGGGATGAGGCTTACGACACCGATTCCTATCCTATGGGGCGCTCGCTGGAGCAGGTGATGGAGCATTGCGAGAGCATTTTGGATAAATTGGATAATCCTAATTATGGAGAGCCTATTTCCGTTTTGGATGATGAGATAGAAAGGATGATTGCAGAATGGAAATAAAAACTGATGCCCTTTTCAAGAAGGAGATAAAAAAGAGTATTGAGTATGCCTTGCAAGAGTTTGGATTAAAAACTGCTCGTAAGTGGCAAACACAATATAAGGAAATTAAGCGTTCATTGGAATTTATGCCCAAGCGTTATCCTATAGTAGCTCATTTCCGTAATGAAAGAATGGAGTTTCGTGGTGCCATCATCATGAAGAACTTCAAGATTATCTATTTCTACAATGAAGAGAAAGATATCCTCTGGCTGGTTGATCTCTGGGATATGCGCCAAGATCCTCGTAAGCTGAACATGCGGGCCAGGAGGATAGAAAGAAAGGAGTATCATTAGTCTTTATGATAAACAAAAGAACACGCCAGGTGTCCCAACGGATTTTGAATCCAGTAGGACATCTGGCGGGATGTTTGTTTGGAGTTGTATTTTACAAAGACTCATCCACTTCTTTCCAATCTATCAATCCCTTGCCCGTTTCATCGAGTTCCACTGCCAGGGCGATGACCTTGCGCTTGTCGGCCTTGAATGGCTCGGTGTAGCTCTTTTCCTTTATCTGGCTCTCGGCAGCAGAAATGCCGCCGTTGTTAGATAGCTTCAGTTCCAGGACGTAGATGATGGACGGAACCTCCACAATCATGTCTATTCTGCCAGTGGCCAGCATTCTCTCTACTTCCACCCTAAAGCCCAAGGCCCTGAATATCGTGCTCATTATCAGTCGGTAACGCTCCTCCATATCCATGCTAGCCATCTTCTTGTTGCTGTATGGAACATCGGCGATAAGAGCCTTTAATGCCTTCTTGGCTTCTGCGGTGTTGCCGTCCTGCATCATTTTTCTGAGGAAGCTCTGCGCAGAAACCACTTCCGAATTCGACTTCATGGTCAAGGCTGGAACCACTACGCTGTATAATGCCTTGCGAACTTCAAAGTTAGGGAAGCCCAGGATGTAAACGCCATCATCGTAACCCTTGATGGTGAGATAACCCGACTGATAGAGGAAGAGTTCGGCTCCACCATTCACCACATCCGATGTTTCCAGGGTGTCGCGCTCGATGAAGCAATGGTCAAAATATTCCATCTTCATCTCCATGTCATCCACGAACTTTGGCAATAGGGAAGTGGCGCCAGATGAAGCCCAGTAATTTCTCAATTCCCTATCATCCAGGGCATTGATGAGGCTGAACGGATTGAAAATATCCACCATATTTCTGCGGCAGAAATGATATCCGTCGTAATAGGCCGTGAGCTGCTTCAGCGTCTCCTCAGGAGTCCATCCGTTTTCTTCTCCCATCGCTTCAATTTCCGGCATGAAGTTGTCGGCAGCTTCCTGTTTCGAAATGCCGCAGATAGTGGCGTAGGGTGCATCAAAACTGATGTTGCTCAGATTGTTAAGCACGGAGAAAAGGGAGATTTGTGTGAACTTGGTGATGCCTGTGATGAAGACGAAGCGCTCGTGTTCGTCCTCTTTTTTCAAGACGGCAAATACGGATTTATAGATGGCTGTGCAGGCATCATGCTGAGGAGTCTTCCAGGAATGTTGCAATGGAGAATCATACTCATCGATGAGGATAACCACCTGTTTTCCTATCTTCTGAAACATCGTTTCGATGATGTTCTGGAAACGTACGGCAAGGGAAGCCTCCGGGCGTACCGCAACTTCATACTTCTGTTCAAGTTTATAAAAGGCGTCATCGAGATAGGAGTTGAGTTCTTCTGGTGTAGCACCTCCGCAACTCATGTCGAGTCGAATTACGGGATAGCAGGTCCAGTCTTTCTCCATCTGCATAATCTTCAAGCCCTCGAAGAGTTCTTTTTTCCCCTCGAAGTAAGCCTGGAGTGTATCCACGAGAATCGACTTGCCAAAGCGGCGTGGGCGACTCAGGTAATTATACGTTTTATTTCTGTTGGCAAGTTGCCAGATAATATCTGTCTTGTCAACATATAGGTATCCTTCCTTTCTAATTTTCTCAAAAGACTGGATGCCTACTGGTAATCGTCTATCGTTCATTTCTGTCATAATCTTATCTCCTATGTTTTCAGGATAGCTTTTGTGAGCTATCTACCTTTCTACAGATTCTTTCTACAGATTCTTTCTGCAAAGATACGATGAATATTTTGATTTCGCAAGAAAAAATGGGGGATTTTCAATTTTATCGTAGTTTTACTTGCGAGTACCATTCTTTCTTCGTATCTTTGCCGTGTCAGTTATTCATTAAACCCTGAGCAATATGATGGTACGTCAAAGAATGATATTATGTTTGTTGTTCTTGCTCGGCTTCTTGGGTCATATATCCACACAAGCCCAGCAAGCTTTGCAATATCCGCAAGCTTTGCAACCTATGCAATCTCCGCAATCCCAGCACTCCCGCAAGAAGGTGGGACTCGTTTTGGGTGGAGGTGGTGCCAAGGGTGCGGCTGAAGTAGGTGCGCTCAAGGTGCTGGAAGAGGCAGGTATCCCTATTGATTATATTGCCGGAACCAGTATCGGTGCCATCGTAGGTGGACTCTATGCCATCGGCTATGATGCTGCGGATATCGACAGTCTTTACCGCAACCAGGACTGGCTTTTCCTGCTGAGCGATCAGGTGAAAAGGGAATCGGAGACATTCCTTTCTAAAGAAGAACGAGAGAAATATATCGTTCATATTCCTCTTTCCAAGGAACGGAAGGTTTCGTTGCCAACAGGTTATGTGAAGGGACAGAACATCTTTAACCTTTTCTCTAAACTCACGGTGGGTTATCATCAGGTAGATGATTTCTCCAACCTGCCTATCCCTTTCCGTTGCGTGGCAGTAGATTTGGTGGACGGAAAGGAAGTGGTGTTTTCGTCGGGTTCTTTGCCTATGGCGATGCGTGCCAGCATGTCGATACCGGGCGTGTTTGCTCCGGTAGAATGGAAAGGGAAGATGCTGGTGGATGGCGGCGCCTTGAACAATCTGCCAGTTGATGTGGCAAAGGAAATGGGAGCGGATGTGATTATCTGCGTGGATTTGAGTACCGGGTGGAAGAAGAAGGAGGAGCTGAAATCGCCTTCTGCTGTTGTAGAACAGCTCATTGGTATGATGGGACAGACTAAATACCGGAAGAATATGGCTGAAGCCGATCTTTATATCAATCCTTCTCTGAAGGGGTTCTCGGCAGTCAGTTTCCAGCCGGAAGCCATTGATACGATGATACAGAGGGGCGAACTTGCTGCCCGACAGAAGTGGGATGAACTGATGGATTTGAAGAAGTATATCTATGCCGATGTTCCTGATTCCATCATGCAGAATGATACATGGCAAGACTGGAAACACGGCAGGCTACAGAAACCATCGCATACAGAAGCCTACCACATAGGAAGCATCCGGATAGAGGGCATCGGTGGTGAGGAAGAAGCGTGGATTAGGAAGAAAATCGCTCTACGGGATGACTCGGAAGTCAGTCCGGAGGAGATAGATGCTACTCTCGCCATGCTCCGGGGACTGAATATCTTTTCGCGCGTGGAATACAGACTATCGAATGATGAACCCTATGAACTGGTATTCATGCTGGAACCCAACGAGTCCAGAAGAATCAGTGTGGGTGCACGATTTGACACGCAGGATCTAGCTACCGTCATAGCTCAGATTTCCAACAACCAGCAGTTCTCTACCCGTCATCATTATGCCTTGACGGGACGAATCTCCCGTAATCCTTTTCTGGAGATGAAATATGCATACGGCAATCTTTTTGGAGCGAAAATGGGCTTCTCCTACCGGTTGGCTCATTATGATTTCAACCTTTATGGGGGCAAGCATAAGCTGGATGCGTTAGAGTTCCTATCGCATTCCCTGGCAGGATTCTATACACGTGATATCGGCAACTTCCGATTGAAATCAGGTGTGCAGTTCGATTATTACCATTATCATTCTGATATGTTCATGCGGGATGGAAGTATCCAGTCACGTTCGTCAGATCATTTCCTGAACTACTTCGCTTCTGTAGTGATGGATACCTACGACCGCCGTTATTTTCCTACCCGTGGAAGCCGTATCCAGGTGCAGGGCGTTCTGCATACGGACGACGGCTTGCAGTATGCCGATGGTAATCCTTTTGGTGAGGCTACTTTCTGTGGTGAAAGTGCCTTGCGGTTGAATTCCCGGTTGTATCTGCTTCCTAAGTTGAAGAGCCGTTTTGTGTTTGGCAGTTCTATTCCTGCCATTTATCAGAATTATGCAGGTGGAGTAGCTGATGGTTACTATCTGCCTTGGCAGATGGCATGGGAAAGTGTACAGCATGTCCATCTGCTGGAACGCAATGTGGTGACTGCTCAACTCGGTTTCCGCTATCGGGTGAAAGGCAAGTTCTATCTTACCGCTCTGGGAGAGTATGGCAAGGAAGCCCACAAGTTTTCCCATATTCTCATCGGTGATGATTTGTGGGGAGGAGCCTTGCGGGCATCCTATGATTTCGTCCTGGGTCCGGTAAGCATTCAGGCCAATTATTCCAACCTGGGCAAGAATGTAGGATTCTACATCAATGCAGGATTCGTGTTCTGATTTCTTCAGCAGATATAACATGTGTGGCGTCCTTGACACATTAATATATTATATAGGGGCATCTTTGTTTCTTGAATAGAGACAGAGGTGCCCCTATCATATATTAATAAACTTCATAAATACACAATCGTTATGTCAAGAAACAAGAAAACATCAGAGTCGTTATTCCAGTTCATGAACCTCCTCATCGCCCTGTTGCTGAAGAACGGGCAATACCGCACCTCGCTGCATTACAAGGCAACCCTCAACAGCTTTAAGCGATACCGGGACAACAAGGATATTGCCCTAAAAGAGATAGATGCAGAAGTGATGCGCTCGTATGAGGCATATCTGCATCATACGGTGGAGGTATGCAGAAATACCAGCTCCTTCTATCTCCGCATCCTTCGTGCCACCTATAACAAAGCTGTGGCAAAGGGACTGACGCCACAGCAGCATCCCTTCTCGGATGTCTATACCGGTATTGCCCAAACCCGCAAGAGAGCCATACCTACAGAGAATGTCAGCCAGATCAAGAGTCTGCAATCTGTCAAGGATCTCACTCCCAAGGAAGAGATGGCAAGAGATACATTCCTGATGAGTTTCTATCTGCGTGGTATCTCTTTCATCGACCTGGCACATCTCCGCAAATCCGACCTCAAGGAAGGCTATCTCCATTATACCCGAAGCAAGACAAGACAGCGCCTCACCATCCGATGGGAGAAGGAGATGCAGGAGTTGATGGAAAAGTACCAGGCGCAGACCGCCTCCTCATCTTATCTCTTTCCTTTCCTTGTTGATGATGGAAACAAAAGACAGGATAAAACTATTGACAAAATGCAGGAAGAGGCGCGCCTGTATCACAATGCGGAAGCCCGTATCTCCTACCATCTCAGGAAGTTAGGAACTAAGATAGGCATCAAAGGTAAACTTACCCTCTATATCGCCCGCCATTCCTGGGCAACGGCAGCAAGAGACAACCATATCTCTATTTCAGTCATCAGCGAGGCATTGGGACATCATTCCGAAACCACCACACAAATCTATCTCCGCTCCATCAAAAGCTCAGAAGTGGATGATGCCAACGCCAAGATACTGGCAGCCCTATAAGCCACAAAAAAGAATAAAAAGAGGGCTTTCGAAAAATGAACCAAAATGAACCAATTTTTCTGAATCTTTACATAAGAGATACAGAATCACCTTGCAAAAATACGAAAAATGTTGGAAACAAGCAAATTATGCGTGTTAAAAAATTAATATTGTTCTATAAAAATCAACATTTTTTTACTATTCTTTTAATACATAAATTCCTAAGTCGTTGATTGAACGAAAGTTTTCGGCATTTCTGTATCTCTTATGTAGAGATTCTGAAGAACGGGAGTGATTGAGGGAAGGATTTTGAGGACAAAGGAATCGGACAGCTAATCATTCCAAGGGTTGCAGACTATCATGCTCTTGGATCAGGAGTATGTCTGTGATTAGAGGTTTCCGTTATTGGGAATAGACTAACCAACCCTTTCTTGCCAAGTGTTTTGAAACATGATTTCACGGCACGGGGGAATGAGAAGTACACCCTGACCAAAACAGAAAAAAACAATGATACAACCAGACAACGAGAAGAGTTGGTATGCATTCAAGATATTTTTTGGGAAAGGAAAGCCTATCAAGGCATATTTCGTTACCAATGAGATAGAACATATTTATGATGTGAAACAAGAATATTGGGACAAGAATAAGAAAAAGAGACTGGTGAAGGAAGTTCCTATTATGCCATCTCTCATTCTTTTCCGTACCACGAGAATAGAAGCAGAAGAGATGGAGCGTATGTTTCTCAATAAAGTGATGCTCTATCGTGGCAAAAATTCTGAGAACTTGAAAGAACCTTCTAAAATTTCAGAACGCGAAGTGAAAATCTTCAATATTGTGGCAACTTCTGGTGTTGAAGGACTTGATTTTTACGATGAGTATAATCCGAAGTTTACAAAAGGCGACAAGTTCAGAGTTATTGAAGGTCCTTTGAAAGGAGCTGAAGGCTATGTCGTCCGTATCAAAAAAGATCATAAACTTTATGTGAGTATCAAGGGGTTGTGTGCTGTTACGACAGGATATATTCCTAAAGCATTCTTGCAAAAAATCGAATAGAGTATATGGAAATGTTAGATCTTAAGCAAGTGGTACTGACGAGGAAAAGTACCTCGCCAGACCCTCAATATTTCTTGGAAATTACAGCCACGGATCAAGTTCATGGTTTCCCGGAAGTCTATCGCTATACGGATTTGTACCATCCTGACCTTTCCTTCATGAGCCTTTGGCTTGAGAATCAGGTGCAGACCTTAGAGCAGGAGAACGCCAAGCGTGTCATCTTGACTTTTGGTGATGAGATTACCTTAAAGGTTGAGAAGTAAAGGCTGTGAAACTCTCTTAATCAAGGTGGTGCCGTGCAGCCCAGCTGCCAGCATCCAGACACGGACACTCTTTGGGAGTAGTCCCAGGCAAATCCCGATGGCCCACAATCTTCGCTTTCGGAAAGAGAATCTTCTGATTCCTGAAAAGATCGATGAGTCTCGTTTCCTGCTCAGCGGTCATGGTATTGCAAGGCTTGCCTTCCTCATCCAGACCTCCCTCATAGCAGATGCCGATAGAGCATCTATTATAAGGTCGGGCATGAGCCCCCACCTCCAGCAGCTTACGGTGCTGCGTCATCGTTCCATCCTTTCGGATGTAGAAGTGATAGCCGATATCATAAAACCCACGAGCCTTATGGTCACGTCTCAGTTGTTCCACACTATAGTTCTGATTGCATCGGGTAGCCGAGCAATGCAGCACCAGAAATCTCACAGAGTCGGCAGAAGTCATGTATTTGCCGTTTTCAACTCCGGCGAGGAGTGTACGCTCTGAGCGTACCTTCTCCTCACCGATGATCATTGGAAATGTATCTTTTATCATAAGAGACAATCTTAATTATAAATTATACATTATAAACTATTAATTGCACTCGCGCACGAGCTTACTCCCAATGCCGTAAGTGCAGCAATCAAAGCTTGCACGACGGCATTCACAATCTGTACCCAAGAAATTTTCTTGGAACCATTAGAATCATTCATCATCATGGATCAATTTAAAGGGTTAAACAATACGGCTTAGAGTCCAACATCGCCGCTATCACCGTTCTCAGAACCGGTACCTCCCGTATTCTCACTGCCACCACCTTGTGTGGTATCCCCAGTAGTAGGCTTCTTCTCCTCATCGGTAGTACCGCCAGTAGTCTTGTCCTTCTTCTCTTCACCGTACTTGACGAGTTCGATGGATGCTGGAAGCAGGTTATAGATACGAGAACCGTTCTGCAACTTGGTGAAAGAAGGACGGAAGGCAGGAACAAGACTCTTGACGAGTTTGGCGTTCGCCTTGCTCTCATCTTCTACGGCTTTGCCGGTAATGAAGCGGATGAAGAGCTTGCCGAATCCAAGCAACTCGATGTCGTAACCCTTCTTCAGGTTCTCCTTCACGTAGTAGGCATAGCGGTCAAGCACTGCCTTTACGTCTGCAGGAGTAGCAGTAGACTCCACTGCGATTTGGTTAGCAACCTCCTCGGTGGTCAAGGTTCCGTCACTGTAAGGTCTAACAGAAAAGAGTGTCTGCCCCTTCTTCTCACCCATGTTAATGGTCTTCTTTGCAACTTTGTAGCTTTTACTCATAATTTAAAACATTTAAGAAATTAATAATAAAGTTCAGTCATCGTCAGTCCAAAGAGATTTTGCAATCCCGTTTGTTCTGATTGACGCTGCAAAGATACAACATTGGCGAGGCGAAAACAAATGCCTTCACTGACGTTCACCATCTGTTTACTACTCATTCACTATACGTTCACTTTTTATAAAAATCATAGCAATGGAAGATACCAACAAGGCAAATATCGTCTTTAACATCTCTGGCGGTAACAACCAGATTCTGCCCAATGCTATCAAGGCTGAGCAAAACTTTTATGGCGACAAGTACATAAAGGAGATGATGAAGGAGAAGCCTAAAAGTCAAGAGCCTGTAATCTCACCCGAGACCACCCGTCTCTCCTTATATATTAATAATGTGGAAGCATTAGCAGAATATGTAGCCAAGCTCTCTGCATGCACCAATGCCAAGGAATTGGCTCAGGTGGTGATGGATATGGTGAATGATACAGATGTAAAGGTTAACCAAGATATTATGGTGAAGCAGGAATTCATCGAAGTCTTACAGCCCTTGGCTCCTCAGGTTACTACAGGCATCAGTAATATCCGCAAGTATATCAATGAAGCCTGGTATAAGTGGAAATGATCACCAATGAAGTAGCGTGAGGAAAAATGCTGACAAAAGGCACTTTTATGCACTCCATAATTTCAGAATTTTCAATGAATCCAAATTCGTTTTATAGAATTGGAAATATGCTAGAGTCTGGTAAGATACTGATAGTCAATGGTATACGAAAATGAAAAATATGCTAGGGCTTTTGAAAATCTATAGTTGTACGACTATGACCCCTATAGTTGTACGACTATAACTCCAGAGTTGTACAACTATAGCATGTATAGTCGTACAACTGTAGCTTTACAGTCGTACAACTATAGAATATTCAACTCGCAAAAATGGTGGATTATAAGCAATTGCTGCTGAAAATTGGCTCATATTGCTTCTAGGTGGTTAATTTAGTATGGAGGATAAATATTTGTACATGATACGACAGGCACAGGAGTTCATGAATGAGAACCACTATGCCGACATCTCCCGTTTGCATTGTCTGCTACGCAAGATGATGCCCAAGGAGTTTCATGACCTCATTGATCAAATCAAGGAGTGCCAGGATCCTCATGTCATCTTCAATATTCACGGAGGTAACAATCTCATTGCGCCCAATGCCAGCCAGGCAGAACAGAAAGTGGTGGAGAAACCTGCTGACGAGTTAAAAAACAAGATAAGAAACAATCAAGAAAGAAGACCTATGGACTTACAAGTACAACGATTTTCAGATATCAATCTCAATGATTCCTTTTTCGATTCATTGAGAGCCAGCTATCCGGAGTTTAATGAATGGTATAACAAGAAGGCTGCAGCAGGAGCCACAGCTTATTGCTATTATGTAGATAACGAGTTGAAAGACTTTCTTTATTTGAAGATAGAGGAAGAGGAACTTTCCGACCTTACCCCAGCGCTTCCTGCCAAGAAACGCCTGAAGGTGGGTACCTTCAAGGTGGACAATGAAGACCGACATACCACTCGTGGTGAGCGATTCATGAAGAAAATCATGGATAAGGCAATTGCTGAGGATGTTGATGAAATCTATGTCACCATGTTCCCGACAGAGGAATTGCGGAAGCTGGTAACGATGTTCGAGAAATTTGGCTTCTCTCATATAGCAGACAAGAACCACAAAGATGGTAGCAGTGAGTATGTATTGGTTAAGGACATGAGAACACAAGTCAACGACCTGATGCTTGACTATCCGTTTGTCCGGAAGGCAGGTTCCGGAAAGTATGTACTCTCTATCAATCCGGAATATCATACAAAACTGTTCCCAGACTCCATATTGAAAACAGAACAGAAGTATGACCTCATACAGGATGTATCGGAGACCAACAGTATCTATAAGATATATATATGCTGGATGCGAGGAGTCAAGGATTTGAAGGAAGGAGATAAACTTGTCATCTACCGCACTTCAGACTATCAAGGACCAGCCTCCTATCGTAGCGTATGTACATCAGTCTGTACCGTCTGCGAGGTAAAGACTATCAAGGACTTTGTCAACGAGGATGCTTTCGTTAAATATACCAATCGCTATTCTGTTTTCATCGAAAGAGAATTGAGAGGCTGGTATCGCACAAAGAACCACTTCACTGTTGTTAAGATGGTGTACAACATAGCCTTCACCAAGAAGGTCATCAATAAAGTGATGAAAGAGCAAGTTGGACTGAACCCAAACTATTGGGGATTCTTTAAACTTACCGATGCTCAATTTGATAAACTATTGGAATTAGGAGAAATAGATGAACGTTATATTATCGATTAAACCTGAGTTTGTAGAGAAAATCTTTTCGGGCGAGAAACAATATGAATATCGCAAGATTCTCTTCAAGCAAAAGGTGGATACCGTATATATCTACGCCAGCCGTCCCATCAGTAAAATTGTCGGTGAGTTCAAGATTGAGAAAATCATTAATGATACTCCTGCAACCATTTGGAATCAAACGAAAGAGAGCTCTGGAGTAACCAAGTCTTTCTTCCAAAAGTATTATGCAGGAAAAGATAAAGGTGTGGCCCTCAAGATAAAGGAATGTAAGCAGTACAAGGAGGCTGTTGATCCAACAACAGTTATTGCTAACTTTAAAGTTCCCCAGTCGTTTATATATACCAATAATGCATTTTAGTATGGAATCAAAAGTAAGCAGTCACTTAGGGCCGTCTTGCGTACGTTAATAAAAATATATACCTTTGTCCAGAATTTTAAATTTTGGACAAAATGAATATAAACGAAGAAGGCAAGTACTATGCCTCAATGGTTCGTAAGTTTCGAACCGAGTGCAAGAGTAAGTACCTTCATGGGTTCTGCAAAGAACAAATTGGTAGACTTACTAGCTCATAGATGGCAGCTGGCTACTGTTACTGTTTGGGCATCAATTCAAATGATTTTTTCTTAAAAGATAATAAAAAGGCATTCATTTTAGGGTTTAATGTACCTAAAGTGACCGCTTATGTTTGTGGATAGACCCCGAACCGAATTTTAATTGATAAGATTTTCAAAGATCTCTCGTGCTTGCAGCACTAGGCGGCTTGGCAATTGATTGTTTAACGAACTATTGAGTTATGATTACTAAAAGAAAATATGCAATAAAAGCCAGTTCTTATATTATCAATCTTCTGGGTGAAGAACTTATTGGTAGTGATAGTTTGGCATTGTTTGAATTAGTTAAGAATTCTTATGATGCTGACTCTTCAACGGTAACAATATCTCTTACTGGTATATTGAGTAAGGAAGGTACTATCGTTGTTGAGGACACTGGCAATGGTATGTCGCCAGAAGTTATAGAGAAGGCGTGGCTTACTATAGGTACGGAATATAAGCGCAAAGAACTTAAAATTAGTCCGATTTATCATAGGGTTTCCATGGGAAACAAGGGTGTTGGTCGTTTGGCAGTTCACCGCTTGGCTCATAAAATCAAAGTTGATACCCAGGCAAGAAATGAGCTTTTTGGCTCAGAATTAGTAATTAATTGGGATCAGTTGATAGGTGAAGGAAGTCATATTGAGGATTTATCTGTCTCTGTAGATCATGGTATAGCTGGTTTGATCAAATGTGGACATGGAACTCGAATTACTTTGTCTGATTTGAAAAATCATCATTGGAATGCTACTAAGGTTAGGGAATTAGTTAGTAAGTTGCAAGGCATTATTAATCCTTTTGCTCCAAAAGATGATTTTAAAATCATCATCAAGTCTGATGATGAAATGGTGCAAAAATGGATAGATTCTGTTACACCATCTTCTGAGTTTTTTGCTAACAGCCTTTATCGTTTTGATTTTAAGTTGTCTAAAAGTGGTGAGTTAGAGGAAGATTTAGCAACGTTTGAATGGAAATACTCTTTCAATCCTGTAAATATACCTCAAAGTTCATTGGCTACTCCTCATTATATTGAGAGAAAAGAACAATTAATGATAGATAGTAAAACTTTTTCTGCTTATGACAATCGAACAATTGAAAACTTTTACCTTAGTAATAAATTTTTGGATGCTTTTGGTACAATTCAAGGAAGTTTTTATGGATTTTCTAGTGAAGGTAAAATTTTAGACTTGATTTATGGAGCAGGAAAAAGAGAGCTTTTAAAATCTTATCTTGCTCAAAATGGAGGTGTCAAAATCTTTAGAGACGGTATTAGAGTCTATAATTATGGAGAACCAAATGATGATTGGTTAGGTCTCAATCAAAACCGAACCAAAAGAATGGGCGATCATTTTTCCAAAAATCAAATTATTGGCGGTATCAGTTTGGGATTAAGTGAAACGAAAAATTCATTAATAGAAAAAACAAACAGAGAAGGTTTTATCGAAAATGAGAACTTTGATTTGTTTACAAACATTATTAAGGCAGTCTATTCTTATTTTGAAACGTGGGCTATTCCTAATAGAGAAAAGATAAAAGCTTTTGTTGATAAGAATAGCATAACAAAGAAAATTGGTTTTTCTGAAACCATTAAAGAGTTAGAACAAAAACTTGAGGCTAAGAATTTAACTAAGGAATTCTCTTCGTTATTAGGACAAGTAAAGCGAGATTATGACAACATGCGTAATGTGATGCTTAATTCTGGCATGAATGGACTTAATCTTACGATTGTATTTCATGAGGTGGAACGAGAGATGGGATTCATCAGTCATGATATTATGAAAAAGGGGTGCGATTTGGATAATATCAGAATGAGAATTAAAAGTTTGATGATCTTGATAGAAAAGTTTATGCCATTGATGAAAAATAGTAAAAATACAACAGTGGCAGCTTCTAAGTTTGCTGATCGAGTAGCTTCGATTCACGCAACTCGCTTCAATTATCATAAGGTCTTGTTCTCAAATCGCTTTAATGAAGAGGATACGGCGGACTTTAAGATAACAGGACCAGCGGGTATGATTATGAGTGCTCTGTCTAATTTGGTAGACAATGCTATCTTCTGGTCCAGAGAACGAAGAGCTAAAGAGAGAGAGAACTTCAAACCTGCTGTTATGGTAGCTCCTGATATGATACATTTTGACGGACCAGCTATTATTGTGGCAGATAATGGCAGAGGTTTTCAAATGGATGAGGATGAAATGATTCTGCCTTTTAGAAGTTTAAAGCCTAATGGGATGGGAGTAGGTCTTTATTATACTAGTTTAGTGATGGAGATTGTAGGTGGAAAACTATTATTTCCACCTGTGGATTCTATTGATATTCCGAAAGTTTATGATGGAGCCTGTGTGGCTCTAGTTTTTCCAAACGTTAATAAGGAGAATTGATATGTTAGAAACAAACAATAACATTATTATTGTAGACGATCAGGAAAGAGATTTGCACTATTTGTCAAATGTCTTTTGTGAATATGGTATTGGATGCAGGACTTTTTTGTATGATGAGTTTGCGACTCCTCATGATCCATTAGAAAATGTAAAGTTAGCATTCTTTGATATCACATTGACTGATGCTGGTGGTGATAATGCTCAGATGGCAGTATTAAGGGATGCACTTAAATCATATATATCGGTAAAAAATAAAGCTTTTGTTTTGGTGTTTTGGACGAATAGACCAGAATATAAAAATGACTTTATTGAGTTCGTAAATCGAACAGAAGATAAAAATGAGATTCCTAAGCCAATATGCATAGAGACTATTGATAAAAATGAGTTTTTGGATAATTCTGCTGGACTTCGCCAGAGATTGTCTGATTTAATGGATGAAAAAATAGTGAAGTGCCTATTTTCTTTTGATACAGAACTTAAGCAAGCTTCTGACAAAAGTCTCAATGAAATTTTGAACCTGATTGATTTTCCTGATAATTGGGGTGAAAATCAGCAGTATATTGAGAATATTAGAGATGTCTTTGCCTTAATAGCTACAGAAACGTTTGGCGCCAAAAGGGGAAAGAAAGAGCCGGATTTGGCTATTAAAGAAGCTTTTGGACCATTGTTTCTACATCATTTGTGTAAGTCAGTTTCCTCTGTGTGGGCCGATTTTTTTAGAGGAACAAATATTACTAGAGTTCATGATTTTCCTGCTTCAAATATTGCAGCAAAATTAAATACTATATTTCATTTGGATTCTTCTGATGGAGAAATCAATGCAAGAGGCAGTGTCCGTCAAATAAGAATAGGAAATAAAGATACGGAAGATTTATTTAAAGATCGGATTGGTTTTGGTATCAGCGAATGGCTTGATAAAGTTCTATTTAAGAATACTAAACACCAAGGGAGCATAGAGGAACTTGTTGCTGTTGAAATCAGTGCGGCATGTGACTATTCTAATCAAAAGAAACGAACGCACCAATATCTATTAGGTGTTATAATACCATCCTCTATTCTGAATCAACTAAAAGATACAAATTTAGGAGAAGCTTGCTTTACTTTGCCATTTGCTTTCATGTATAAAGGTGAAGAGTGCTATATGCTTCTGCACTTTACTTTCTTGATTTCTGAAGAGGAAGGCTCATGTTTTAAGTTGTTGGGCAAGCGTTTGTTTTCTCTTAAGCATGAAGTGATGAATATGATTGGTGATAGACATGCAAGACATATTGCAAGAATCGGTATAAATACTTTTAGATAATATTACTATAAAAGTGTAGGCTTATGGGGAAGGGTTTGCCAGTTGGCGGAATGCTTAAAGTACTATATGTGCATGGAATCAGTTGACATGCGTAAGAAAGCTATGGGCGGTAAGCAGTCTCTTTAGGATGTCTTGCGTACGTTTATAAAAATATATACCTTTGCCCCGAATTTTAAAATTGGGACAAAATGAATATAAACAAAGAAGGCGTGTACTATGTCTCAATGGTTCGTAAGTTTCGAACCGAGTACAAGAGCAAAACCTTCATGGGTTCTATAAGGAACAAAATGTAAGCTATACCAAGATGCGTCATTGTTAGCGTAACGATTCTTATTGTAAGCCAAGTGCCAAGGCTGTGAGTTTGTGATGTGTTCCGCAGGATCAAGAAAACGGCAAAGGACAAATTGGTAGACTTACTAGCTCATAGCGGCAGCTGGCTACTGTTACTGCTTGGGCATAAATTCAAATGATTTTTTCTTAAACATAATAAAAAAGCATTCATTTTAGGGCTTAACGTACCTAAGGTGACCGCTTACTAATGACAAGATAAAACCCTTGCCGAAAGTAAAGTAGCATATATAAGCCCAAGGCATTAGTAAACAACAAAAAAACTTATATTTGTGTCATGTTGACTAAAATATAGGACTTATTTATACATTATTCAGAAACTATGTTTGGCAGTACAAAAAGTAAATTATATTTTTTGGTTATTTTAGGGGATCTTGATAATTCTCATTATAACCATATGCGTGACCGATTAGGTGATTTAGGGAAAACTCATCGTCTAATGGAAAATGTGTTTTTATTATCAGTTGATGTAACAAGCAAAGAGTCAATGTCTGTAAGAGAGGTACGTAATAAAGTTACAGGAGAAGACCTTGGCTATTGCTTTGTCATCAGACTCAATAAGGACTTTTCTTCTGCTTGGAATCTGACTAGAGAAAATTCAGAATATTTATTGAGTATAATTGAAGAATTACAAGATGGCAAGACGGAATAATGGATTTGGTGAAACTGAAGCTGCAAGGCATCGTATTGAGAAAATCGACATTTATGAAGTAACGAAGGAAGAAATAGAAGAATTGTGTAGCAATAGTACATCCGATTTGTGTTTGGAATTTGCAATTGCGTCTGTTTCGATTTTTGCTTCTTTTCTATGTTCTTTGTTGGTTGCTGATTTCTCATCATCTCCTATGGCTTCATCCGTATTTTTAATAGTTACGATATTGACAGCTATATCTACTATGTTTTTCACGTTGTTATGGTGGAGACAAAAAAAGGATAGGCAGATAGTTAAAAACAAGATTTTAGATAGACCTGTTAAGGAATAGCTATAATGTAGAAGCTGGATTGAATGCACGATTCTTTCATGTAAATACTTGTATTCCTTTGGCGGTCCCATCCCGCATAATATGGCGAGGGCTTTGATGCCCCGCCAACCTTAGAGCGTAGCGGTTCCGAGCACCGAGTAGGGCGGTTTCCTCCCTCGCTCCTGAGGAGAGAGGGCTGGGGTGAGAGGTGGAGCCTTCCTTAACGGTAAGGAAGGACGGGTAGGTTTTCGAAAAAACTCCTTCTTTAATGGTAAAGAAGGACGGGATGATTTTAAAAATAACACTATGATGATGAATAATTTCAAAGATATAAAAGTAGCAGTAACTAGTACCGGTACGATGCCAGTCTGGATGCTGTAGTAAATGAAGTTTATACATTTAATATTTTTCCAAGAAATAAATACACAAAACTTATGAGAGATAGAAACAATCAGAATGGCTCTTCTCAGACGCCATACTCTGGGATACTATATAAACTCAAAGTATCCCTCTTTGCGAATAAATTGACGAATTGGTATTTTTCAAAGGCAACCCTGCCATATTGGTGCATTCTCGCCCTCGATAGCATTGCTATCGTCATAGCGGGTATGATAGCAACCTATATTGCAGAAGGAGGCGAGGTGATAGCTTCCCATTTCTGGAACTACCTCCTCATGTTCGTCTGCTCCCTGCCACTCTTCGTGGTAGGTATGCGTATGTTCCATACCTATTCCGGTATCATGCGCTACTCGTCATTCGTTGACCTGCTTCGCATTTCCGGTGCCCTCGTTGTCGGTTTCATCTTGAATTGCGTACTTCTCCAGGTGATTCCAGAAAATATCCTTTGCGAGATTACCACAGAATCCATTGTCGTCATGCTCTTCATATCCATGATAGAGATGTGGACGATGCGAATCCTCGTGAAGTATATGTACGATTCCAGTTTCTCTGCCGAAAGCAAGACGCCGGTTTTCATCCTCGGTGTACGCGAAGGCGGTATCTCCCTGGCAAAGTCCATGCGCAACGACCATCCTTCACAGTATGTCGTCAAAGGATTCACTACCGAAGAAACCGCAATGGTAGGCAGATTCCTGCTGGGTTGCGAAGTCTATTCCTATGATGAGACTTTGATAGGCGTCATGCACAAGATGAATGTCAAGACCCTCTTCGTAAGCCCTCTGGTCACAGAGAAGTTCCTGGAGAAGCAGGATATGATCGACAAGCTCACTGCAGAAGGTATCAAGATTATGATGATGCCGAAGGCACAGAGCTGGACGGCAAGTCAAACCTCCGTCATCAGATGATGCGAGAGGTGGATATCGAAGATCTTCTTCCACGAGACAAAATCGAAGTGGATATGAATGCGATAGGAAAACTCCTCAGCGGTCGCACCATTCTGATAACGGGAGCAGCCGGAAGTATCGGTTCCGAGATGGTAAAGCAGATTGCCATCTATAAGCCACAACGTCTGATTCTCGTAGATGAAGCTGAGACCCCAATGCACGATGTCCGCCTCTTCATGAACAAAAACTATGCCGATATCCCTTGCGAAACCATCGTCACCAGCATCACCAATGCCACCCGTATGGAGCGCATCTTCTCCGAGTATCATCCAGACTATGTATTCCATGCCGCAGCCTATAAGCATGTACCGATGATGGAGGACAATCCAGCCGAGGCAGTGCAGAATAATATATATGGTACGCGCGTGATAGCCGATATGGCTGTGAAGTACGGCACCAGGAAGTTTGTGATGATCTCCACCGATAAGGCTGTGAACCCAACCAACGTGATGGGTTGTAGCAAGCGAATCTGCGAGATTTATTGTCAGGCTTTGAACAAGGCGATTGTGGATGGCGAGGTAAAGGGCGTCACTCAGTTTGTTACCACACGATTCGGCAATGTCTTGGGCAGTAACGGTTCCGTCATCCCAATCTTCAAGAAGCAGATAGCGATGGGTGGTCCTATCACCGTTACCCATCCTGACATCATCCGTTTCTTCATGCTCATTCCAGAAGCCTGCAAGTTGGTATTGGAGGCAGGAACCATGGGTAAGGGAGGCGAGATCTTCGTCTTTGATATGGGCAAGCCAGTCCGCATCGCCGATTTGGCAAAGCGTATGATAGCCCTTTCGGGAGTAGATGGCATCGACATCAAGTACGTTGGACTCCGAGATGGTGAGAAACTCTTCGAGGAAGTTCTGAACGACAAGGAAGCTACGATTCCAACCCATCATCCAAAGATTATGGTAGCCAAGGTTCGTGAGTATCCATACGAGTTGGCTCGCAAGAACGAGGAAGACCTCTATCAGCTCTCCTTCACCTACGATGATATGGCAATAGTGAAGAAGATGAAGGAGATCGTACCAGAGTACAAGAGCCAGCATTCAAAGTACAGCGAGCTTGATGCCAAGTAACAAACAATCATTAATCAATAATAAATAATCAATAGATAAAATGTTATTACTCATATTAATACTTTTTGGTGTCCTCTCCGTCATAGCCCTCCTCATCATCCTCTGGGATTATTTCAAGCATGGAGGTGCAGCGGTATGGGACTCGGAACATCCTGGTAGAATCATTACCTTAAAAGACGCTAAGAAAGATCGAAAAAAATAATTATAGAACAGAGATATGGATATTATTAAGACAGATATAGAAGGAGTACTCATTGTTAAACCACGCCTCTTCCGCGACTCTCGTGGTTACTTCTTCGAGAGTTTCAGCGAGCGAGAGTTTGATGAGAAGGTTGCCCCAATCTTGGGACACAGTGTTCACTTCTGCCAAGACAACGAGTCTATGAGCAGCTATGGCGTGATGCGAGGCCTGCACTTCCAGCGCCCACCTTATACCCAGAGCAAGTTGGTACGCTGCGTAAAAGGCAGAGTGCTCGATGTAGCAGTAGATATCCGCAAAGGTTCACCAACCTATGGCAAGCATGTGGCAGTAGAACTGACAGAAGACAATCATCGCCAGTTCTTCATCCCAAAGGGCTTTGCCCATGGTTTCGCTGTCCTCTCAGAGACAGCCGTCTTCCAATACAAGTGTGATAACTTCTATCACCCAGAGGCAGATGGTGGTATCAGTATCTTAGATGATACCCTTGGTATCGATTGGAAAATCCCAACCGAACATGCTAATCTCTCAGAGAAGGATACGAAGCATGCAATGCTGAAAGACTTTGATTCACCATTCGATATCAATGTAGATTTATACAAATAGAGTCTTATGGCAGAGACAGAATTTATAGAGCGCATGCTCTCGATGCTCCCAGAGGAGTTTCAAGACATTTACAACGATACCAGAGGCAAAGGAGATGCGCAAGAAGATGGGGGATAAGGTGAATACGTTCCCGAGGTTATATATGTGAATGGTATGAGACAATATTCAGCGAGTAACAGAAAATATGTCTCTCCAAAATTATGATTTATACGATAACCAACTCATTTAGTAGATTACAAGTAATTTCCAATGCAAAACAAACATATTTTATGGATAGATGATGCTCGAACATTAACCATGTTATTGGTTATCATTGGGCACTGTACTTATACCAATTTGATGACACCTTATGGTGGTATTAGTTATTTCAGCAATATCTCATTCGAGGAGTATTCCTTTGGAGAGAAGCTGCTCTCTACGTTGGTAGGCTTTATTTATTCGTTCCACATGCCATTGTTTATGATGCTGAGTGGAGCTTGCTTTAGTTTGACCATTCATAAGGTAGCGGGCTTGAAGGCATTTGTGAGTAACAAGGCAAGAAGACTTCTTGTGCCTTTCTTGTTTACCACGTTGCTCTTGTCAGTGCCTCTAAAATATATGAGTGGTTATTATTCTGAGTCCGCTAATGTATTAGAGGATATAGTCCTGGGGCAATTCCTTTTGATGGGTAACTCACATCTTTGGTTTGTGGCTAGCCTGTTTTGGATATTCCTTATGTATTATGGCTTGCACCAGAAGCATCTAACGAATAAACGGTGGTTTCTGCCTGGTATGGTTGGCATATCTATAGTAGCGACGTATTTTACCAATAAGGGAATTGAGTTCCTGGGCATATTTGCTGCATTCAAACATTTGGTATATTTTGCATTTGGCTTTAAGTATTTACGCAAGCTTGATGCAACGATGTGGGGGGGCAAATCTTACTGCTCAACATTGTAATTTATAGTCTCTTGTTTCTTGCCTTTTGGAAATATGGTAATGATACTGCTTTTATGAAAGTTGTTCATTATATCTATACGGTTGTGATGGGTGTATATGGCTCTATTATCATGATCCAGTTTACCAAATATTTTGGCAAATTTAATTGTATTACCAACCTCAGGCTTTAGAAGACATTCTCTCGTTATAGTTATGAACTCTATCTCTTCTCCGATCCTTTCAACTATGTGTTGGTATATCTGACATATCTAGTTTTGGGAGATTTTGTAACGAGTAATGTGGATGCATTCCTTGCTTTCTTCATTAGATTCTTAGGAACCATCATCTTGGCGATGCTTGTGATTTTAATAAAGAATAAGATTCAATCAATCACCAAAAGATAATTTCGTATAAAAGTTGTTGTGTATGTCACAAAAATCAATAAAATTTAATTTCTTATATAATATTTTGTTGCAGGTTTCAAAGGTGATATTCCCTTTGATAACTGCCCCTTATGTCGCTCGTGTTCTAGAACCAGAGGGTGTTGGCTTGTTTAATTTTGCGAATACTTATGCCAATTACTTCGCTTTGTTTGCAGCATTGGGAGTACCATTTTATGGCATTCGTGAGATAGCAAAGGTAAGAGATGATATTGAATCCCAGACAAAATTCGTGTCTGAAATCATCTCCTTGTTGTTGGTTACTACAATATTATGTGTCGCTATATATTTAGGAACATTATTATTGATACCTCAGCTGAATGAGAACTTTCTGATATTTATATTGTCTGCCCTTTGCCTCTATATTACACCATTTAGAATAGATTGGTATTTTCAAGGTAAAGAGGAGTTTGGCTATATCACAATGCGCTCCTTGGTCATTAAGGTGGTGAGTATAGCTTGCTTATTCATCTTTGTGCATGAAAAGTCAGATTTGATAAATTATGTAATCATCAATGCGGCATGTACTACGATTAATGAATTATGGAATTATATCAAGTTGTATAAAACGGGTGTCCATCCATACTTGACCCTGGACTTCAAGAAGCATTTAAAACCGTTGCTTGTTTTGTTCTCCTCTTCTGTTGCAATATCCATCTATACTATTTTGGATACGTTAATGCTAGGATTTATGACAGACTATAATCAAGTTGGTTATTACAATAGTGCTACCAATATCTCAAAATCGATACTGCCAATTGCAACCAGCCTTGCCGCTGTCGTTATGCCAAGAATGTCTTACTATACTAAGACAGAAAATTGGGAAGAGATTAATCGTCTGCTTAAGAAATCACTGGACGTTGTATCGTTCTTGTGTTTTCCATTGATGATGGGTGTGATAGTCATTGCACCAACGTTTGTTCCATTATTCTTTGGCGATAAGTTCGTGAATGCCATCTTGCCACTACAGGTAGTCATAGGTGTAGTTACAGCCATAGGATTTAATAATCTTCTGGGTATTCAGGTCTTGATAGGCTTGGGTAAGGATAAACTGTTCCTTAATGCTGTTTTGGTAGGTACATTTTCTAATTTCTTTTTAAATCTTTTGTTGATTCCATATATTGGTGCTGTCGGAGCTGCCATAGCATCGGTAACGGCAGAAACATTGATATTGTTTTACGAGGTATACTTGGTAAGAAAACATACGCAGATAAGATTCTCTGGCTATAGAAACATCTTGATGTGTCTTATTGTGTCACTATTCTTTATACCAATAGAAATGTTGACTGGACATATTGTTTCAGGTTGGGGCGAAGTAATCTTATTCTTTGTCTTAGGAACATCATTCTATATCCTTGCAACATTTATGCTGAAAAATCCAGCTGTTATGTTGTTTGTTGAAGCTATTAAAAAGAAAATAAATCGTTAAGAAAGGAAGAATTATGAAGAGAACATTAAAAAAAGTAATAAAGAAATCATTAAAGTTGGTAGTTCCTCAGGATGCCATATTGTATACCCGAGGGGTGTGGGAATGTGCAAAGAGATATGACGTTAGTTTACTGGACTCCCTTCGACGTTATCAGCTTGTGCAAGGCAATCACCACTTGACCCCAGTAGCGCAAATGGTAGATGCACAGACAAAGTGCTATGAAAAGTTGAGATTGGACATAGCTGGTGATTACGTCTATCCCTATGATTGCTGGACTCAAATTTCAACTCCAAAGGGAAAGTCATGGATTACTTCAATTACAGTAGATTATCAAGTCGTTTTGGAGTCAACCTTAAAAGCTATCGAGACAGAGATTGATTCATGCTCTAATCCAACTTTTAAAAGTGATGAGTTGCTCATGGTAAAAGCTCTGAGAACTTTAAATGCCAGAATCCTTGATATGTTAGCTGATAGAAAAGATGAAAGAGGAACAGTCTTGACTTCTTATCACAGAGAGATGCTTGATTCTAAACCTTGCTCTTTTGACGAAGCTTTGGAAAAACTCCTTTTTTATAATGGCTTGTTCTGGCAGGCAAGACATTATCACAATGGCTTGGGGCGTTTGGATATGATTCTGGATACTTATTATCAGCAAGATTTAGCTAACGGAAAGGAAACACGCCAGAGCATTAAAGAAAAGTTGAAGACTTTTGTCGAAATCCTCGGTAAGGATATTCATGCTAAAAGTCTCTCATTAATTGGTGATACAGGACAATACATCTTGCTTGGAGGCATTGATAAGGAAGGTAATACTATTCAGAATGATTTGACGGAAATCTTCTTGGAGATTTTTACCGAGATGAAAGTGCCAGATCCTAAGTTGATTCTTCGTGTTAACAAGGATACTAATGATGCTGTTTGGGCTAAGGCGGTTGATTGTATTGTTACTGGTTGTGGCTCACCTTTGTTGATGAACGAAAAACTCATTATGAATGGTATGATTGAGTTTGGTTACGATAAGGAAGATGTCTGGAATGTGGGTACTAGTGCATGTTGGGAACCTCTTATCATCGGAAAGTCATTTGATCAAAATAACCCATTGCCAAGTATTATAGTAGTTAATGCTTTGACTGAGGTTATTAATTCCTGCAAAGATGCCTTAAATTTTGATTCTTTATTGGAAGCAACTAAGAAGGTAATCTCGCAGCAAATCAAAGACACGGTATGTGATCTTGATTTTTGTCCATCTCCTTTATACTCTCTATTCTTCGATGATTGTATCAAACGAGGAAAAGATTATGCAGAGGGTGGAGGCAAGTATGCCTATCATGGTGTGCAGGTTTGCAGTTTGCCTAACTTGATAAATTCATTGCTTAATGTGAAGTCTTATGTGTTTGAGCAAAAGTTGCTTACGTTGGAACAATGCCGTGATGCTCTCGCTAGCAATTTCGTGGGGCATGATGATATCAGAAAATTGTTGTTAGCAAATCCATTGAAATTTGGAAATGCAGATGCGCAAGTTGTTGAGCTGACTAATGGCTTGATGGATTACATCGGCAAGGAAGTTGAGAATTATACCATAAATGGTGAGAGAGTAAAGGTAGGTTTTAGTTCTCCTCAATATATTGTAGCAGGTAAAATGACAAAGGCATCCTTGGATGGTCGTTATGACTATGATCCTTTTGCTGTTCATATCTCGCCAATGTCTAGTAAGATTGACATCCAAGAAGTCATCGACTTTGCTGGTTCTCTTCATTACTCAGGAAACCGCTTGAATGGTAATGTGGTAGATTTTATTCTTCCTACGGCTTATGTCAAGCAACAAGATAAGCTGGTTACGATATTGAAATCAGCAATGACTAGTGGAGTATATGAGTTGCAACTGAATGTATTGGATGCAAAGACTCTTCGAGATGCTAAGGATCATCCTGAGAAATATCCTCATTTGGTAGTTAGGGTATGGGGATTCAGTGCTTATTTTAATGATCTCCCAGAAGAGTACAAGGATAATTTGATTAAACGAGCCGAGGAATATGCAGCCTGATAAATTACGTGTTACAGGAATCCAAAGACTCTGTGTCAGTGATGGACCTGGGGTAAGAACTGTTGTTTTTTTGAAAGGGTGTTACTTGCATTGTCCTTGGTGTTGTAACCCAGAGGCTATTCATTATGAAGAAGATGCTAGTTTCAAGAGAGGTGAGTGTGTGGATTCCCCATTGCTTTGCTCTTCATGTGTTTTACATAAAGGTAATGCCCCTTTGACAAAATGCCCCTATCATGTATATGAGGAAGTAAGCAATGATTATGGTTGTGGAGAATTACTTGAGTTGCTGATGAAGGATAGCCATGTGTTAGAGAATGGTGGAGTAACCTTTTCTGGTGGAGAGCCATTACTTCATGCGTTGCCTCTGAAACCTTTGTTGACAACATTGAAAGATAAAGGTGTCAACATCGCTTTTGAGACGACATTATATGCACCAACTAATCACTTTGATGCAGTAGTAAATGATGTGGATTATTGGTTAGTGGATGTGAAATTCCAATATGGTTTGATTCCTAATCGTGATTACGAGTTGGAAGAGGGATGTTTTGAGAAGAACTTACAAAATCTACAAGGCAGAGTAGGTAAGGAAAATATCACTTATAGGATGGTTCTGATGAGTGAGGTGTTAGATAAAGCGGATGATATTGCTCATCGTCTTCGTTCTCATAACATACAGAAGATAGAACTACTCCCTTGTCATTCTTTGGCAGAGAACAAATATAAACAATTAGGAAAGTCATTCCATAAGTTTGGTACTCCTGCACAGCAAGAATTAAATAATTTCTCTTTGCAGTTGTCAAATTTTGGCATACATGCTACTTATCCAGAATTATAAAGATTAGAAAATGGCTAATAAATACGATTACTTAATAGTAGGCTCCGGTCTTTACGGAGCCACATTTGCTCATCTTGCCCACAAGCAAGGCAAGAAGTGCCTGGTGATTGACAAGCGAGCTCACTTGGGTGGCAACATCTATTGTGAGAACATCGAGGGTTTCAACGTGCATAAGTATGGCGCACACATCTTCCATACCTCCAACAAAAAGGTGTGGGAGTTCGTCAATTCCATCGTGGAGTTCAATCGCTATACCAACTCTCCAGTGGCTAACTATAAGGGCAAGCTCTATAATCTGCCTTTCAATATGAACACCTTCTATCAAATGTGGGGTGTAACCACACCTGAAGAAGCGCAGGCTAAGATTGATGAGCAGAAAGCGGAAGCTGTGGTTCGCATGAAAGCCGATGGCGTAACAGAACCTCGTAACTTGGAGGAACAGGCTCAGGTATTGATAGGAAAAGACATTTACGAAAAGCTTATCAAGGGTTATACTGAGAAGCAGTGGGGAAGAAAATGTACAGAACTTCCTGCTTTCATTATCAAGCGCTTGCCAGTTCGTCTCATCTTCGATAATAACTACTTCAATGATAAGTATCAAGGAATCCCTGTTGGTGGTTATAACAAACTCATTGATGGCTTGCTTGAAGGAGTAGAGACGAAAACGAATGTAGATTTCTTTGAAAACCGTGAATATTGGGAGGGAATAGCCGACAAGATAGTGTTCACTGGCAAGATTGATGAATTCTATAATTACCAGTTTGGTAAACTAAACTATCGTACAGTACGCTTTGAGACAGAGGTTATAGACAAGCCTAACTATCAGGGCAATGCGGTGGTAAACTATACTGAGCGTCAAGTACCTTACACCCGTGTTATTGAGCATAAGCACTTTGAGATGTTTGGTCAGGAAGTGTATGAATGCCCAAAGACTGTCATTTCGAAAGAGTATTCCACAGAATGGAAGGACGGCATGGAACCATACTATCCTGTGAATGACAAGCTGAACTCTGAGCTATATGCCAAGTACAAAGGTCTGGCAGACAAGGAAGAGAATGTTATCTTTGGTGGTCGCTTAGCTGAATATAAGTATTACGATATGGCTCCTGTAATTGAGAAGGTGATGGAGAGGTTCTAAGTAACTAATCAGCACCCCTATGGGCATGGTAAGCAGCTCCGCATTTATACCTTGCATCATTCAAATCCTGGCTGATTTGCCCCCGCCAGGTGTTCCGTAAGTATTCTTTTAGTAAAGGTGATGTTCTTACTTGTGATATACAAGTATTTGAAACACTTGAAATGGATGGGAGTACAAAGGTAAAATATGTTATTTCAAAAGTATATGGCTTGCCACACTACCATAGAGTTCCTGAAGAACAAAATATTAATTATGAATAATATTAATTTGATAATATGAGAAAGAGAGTAAAAAGACAATATCAAAAATCTGGAAACAAAAATGTAAGATCGGGACGAAACAGTTATAGCGTTATTGCTGTTTCAAAACGTTTGTCCATTCATAGGCATGGAAGAACATCGATGGATCCTGTATTTCCTGGTAAAAAGCAAAGCAACAAGTGAACAAGAAAAAAGCTAATTAGTAAGAATATGGATGTTTTAAAAAAGAAAGATGAGGTACATACTGATTGGGTAAGTTTCCGTAAAAAGAATATAGCCTGTGTTTCTGCTAATGTATCCAATATCTTACGTCAGTTTATTTTAGCTGGTGTGGGTATAGTGTGGCTCTTTAAAGTTGTTGGGAAGGATGGTCATTTCCAATTGGACTTTCAATTGCTAATAGCATTAGGATTCTTTGTTTTGGCAATATTATTAGAACTTTTACATTATATTGTGGAAATTATAATGAATGCGGTTTACTTGACTGATAAAATGAAGGATAAAGAGATGCCAACTTATCTATCAAGCATATCATGGCTTTTTTGGATAGGCAAGATAGTGTTGGTTCTTTTAGCTTATGTTTTAATAGGAAGATTTTTGTGCGGAAAAATTATTTTATAAATGAATTTGTAAAAAAGATTTTTGACTTCTACAGACTGATAGCCATCAGCTATTACATTTATGAGCTACTTTTCTGCTGGCGGCATGAAGCCTAATTGGTCTTTTTGTGAAAGATAAATAAATAATATGAAGATATGGAGACATATATTTATTATATTGAAATACTGTCAATGGTATCGCTATTCTTGTTGTATGGCTTGTCGGTATTACTGATGTTGGCAGATGATGGGGATATGCGATGGACGGTTTTGTTGAATGGTTTTGCATTGCTGCTGTCATTTAATATATATCAGAGTTGTAGAATTTATTGGGAGCCAGAGAAAGCATATATATTGTGGGGAATTCTCATATTGATTACCTTGATAGTGCTGATAGTTGCACTTTATAAAAAACAAATAGGTATATTTATGAAGATTCTAAGTATATTGCTTTTTGTGTCTTGCGGAATCCTGCCTTTTGGAGTGGTGTATTCTTCTAATAATATTTTAGCTCTGTTGCCTAAGGTTAATTTAGTTGTAGATACAAAACTAGAACAATATATTCCTTATGTCATGTGCTTTATGATGATAGTATTGGTCTTATATATTGTTTTTCATACTCGTAATATGATGCGTTATACTCAAAGGACATTAGATGATCAAATTGACGATATAAAAAGGGAGATGGCTTTAAACAGTAATTTTGAAGAGCCATATTCACGTTATATACGTGATGACTTGAGAAATTTGATGTCCGTAATGTCTGAAGAGTTGATGGAGGAATTACATAAAGATATAGTAATATCTAAAGGATCCGGAAAGGGAAATATCAAGCATCAAAACCAGATCATGGCAGAGCTAAGAAAAATTAATCAAAAAATATCTTCGTCTCCTCAACAGACTATGCCTTTTAGCTTTTCTGATTTGACTAGTAATATAAAGCATACATTGACAACTCCATTATCTCAGATACAGATAAATTGCGAGGTGTTAAAGCCCAAGTTGGAAGGCGAAGAATTGGATAAAATTATACGTATTGATAATTATTCTAAAATCTGTTTATCTGTAATAAATGCTTATGTTGAGGCAACAACAGTTTCTTCTTTGCCTTCATTTTTGGGATTGAACGCCGCTATATTAGAATATGCAAATGTAATATGCATTCAAAATAAGCTAGACAACGTCAAGTTGAGAATTGAGGCCTTACCTGATATCATCGAGGGATATTCTAGTAATTATATTTTTGCTCTGATTATTCCTTTGTTGCAAAATGCATTGGTTGCCTCGCCTGCTAATACAGAAGTTTGGATTTCTTATAAAGGAACTATAGAGGGACTTATTTGTATAGACATTTCAAATCAATGCAAGGATGAAGTTCCTACGATTGATCAACTTAATGCTACTGGCTTTTCTTCGAAAAGTAATCATACTGGTGTCGGAATTCAGTCAGTTCGTAATTTAATAAGTTTAGTAAAGGGTAGCACTCTTAATTATCAAGTAGAGAGTGATCAGGTTATAGTAACTATAAAATTAAAAACTAGAGTATGATGCAAATAGATCTCTTTGAAGTTTTGGTTGTTGATGATGTCTTGTCAGCTGCTGAGGATTTCGCAAGACTAATTCATGCTAAGACGGGATTAAAAACAACTTACACTTCTTCTGCCAAGGAAGCTATTAATATTGTTCAGTGTAATGATATTAAAGTTTTGGTCTTGGACCAGGTAATGCCTGAGAAGACTGGTACAGAATTATTAAAAGAATTAAGGCAATATACTAGTGCAAAAGCTTTGATGCTAACAGGTGAAGCTTCAAAAGACGATTTAGGTGAGGCCATTAATTTGAAATTTGATGCGCACTTAGATAAGGCTTTGGCTACAACAAGTCTTTGTGGCAGAGTGACAGAGCTATATGCTCTGTTTGAGGATGAGTTTAGAGAGAAAGTAAATCGTTCGAAATCATTGAAGCGCACTTTTACATTGTGTAAGTTTAAGCTGTATAAGGCTGTCCTTTTCTATGACAAAATAATTCACTCTGGGTATGTTGATTTGAAACAGGCGCAGACTTTGTTGACAATATTTTCTGGGCAAGAGCAAGAAACTGAATCTGAAATAGTGTATGCGGAAGAGATTATTGTTGAGCAAAGTGCAAGCTTTGATGCCAAGTTTGGCATAGAAATCCCTATACAAGATGCTGTAGCAAAAATGGAACGTAGCATAGCTAACAGTATCAGGAAAATTACTACAGTCAAGAAAAATAAAAAACTGAAAAATATTTCAAAGTATCATCTTACGGAAAAAGACTCAGAAAAAGTAGATCATCGCATAATAACATATGCTCCAATTTATGAAATCCATAAAATGATAGTTGGTTATAAGATTCCTTTTATTGGAAAATACCATAGAAGTCTAATGATTGTATACGAGTTTACAGGTGAATACCAATTATTCCAGAAGGATTTTTTGAAAGATGGTACAGAAAAAGAAAGAACATTGTCTAGGCAAAAATTTTGATTAACTTTTGCTATGGAAATCAAAGGCAAAACAGTTTAGATATATAAGAGATATAATTTTGGACTTTGGCAGGCGGATTGCCTTCAGCTTATTATTTTTTGAGCTACTTTTCTGCTGACGGCATGAAGCCTGCTATGTCCTTTTGATAATAGGAAAAAAGAAAAATAACTGATATGGAAAAGATATTAACGATAGTGATTCCTACGTACAATATGCAAGACTATCTGCGTAGATGTCTTGATTCCTTGATTGTACCAGAGGAACAAATGAAACAACTGGAAGTTCTGGTTGTGAATGATGGTAGCAAGGATAATTCCTCTGCTATTGCACATGAGTATCAAGATAAATACCCTGATACTTTTAGAGTAATTGACAAAGATAATGGTCATTATGGATCTTGTGTAAATGCAGCTCTTAAGATTGCTACTGGTAAATATTTTAGATTAGTTGATGCAGATGACTGGGTGAATACATCAGGGCTTATTAAGCTTATCGATTTACTTTCTGTACATAATGAAGATGCTGTTTTTACGAAGTTTTCACTACAGTATTTATATAAAAATAAGGTTAAGGTGTGTGATGTAAATGGAATTGAATGGAAATCATACAACTTAAATAAAGAAATAATACCTTTAGCTTGTCTTGCAATGCACGGAATATCATTTCGTTTGGAGTTGTTAAAGGATATTCATTATATTCAGACAGAAGGAATTGCATATACTGACACCGAATTTGTATATTATCCATTATGTCAAGCAAAGAGCTTGGTTTGTTTGGATATTGAGCTATATCAGTATTTTATAGGCCGTGGAGAACAAACGGTCTCAAAAAATGCGATTGTCAAGAATTATGGGCATTTTAAAGTTATTTATGATAAAATAAAGAGTTATGTGCCTACTTATCCTAATTTTAATTCTCTGTATTTAAGAAAGATCTATTTGGTTCGTATTTTTACATATATGTTGGATGTCCAAATAAAATATTCAAAAGGGACGCTTAAGTACGATAATCAAATTCGTAGTGATTTTGCAGATTTAAAACGTAATGATTCTGATGTTTTTGATACGCTAATGAATAAAAATATTTTTGGTTTATATTATGTTAAAAATTGGTATGTAGATAATTATATGTCTTATTTGCAGGCTATAATGTTTAAAGCATATCGTTTTATATTCAAATAATAATAAGGATTATGGAAGAAAATAAGATTACGTTGATAGATACTTTTGGTGAAAATAGTTTTCATGAAATATTTAATGCCGCTTTTTTGTTGTCTGTCTTAAATATTTATCAGACTGTTATTTATTTTGGTACGAAAAGTAGTATCGAAAATCAACAAAAATTTCTCACTGAGGAGCAGAGAGCAAAAGTTCACTATGAATATGTAAAATGCGTGAAAAAAAAGGGTCATATTGGATTGCTTTGTAAATATGTATGGGCAGCAATTTCTTTAGTAAGCGTCATAAAAAAAAGCAAATCATCTAAGATAGTAGTGCTTAATCATAATCCTTTTATGTACTTGTTCGCTCGGCTTATAGTCAAAGATGTAAATATTATATGTCATGGTGAGATGGAGTTGATAAATGGTAATGATGATGGTAAATTAGCAAAGATAATGACATGGCTACTGCGTCAACATTTTCGAAAAAATAATATGTGTGGTAATTTTCATTACATTGTTTTAGGAGATAGTATTTTAAAAAACTTGACTTCTAAGTTAGAGACAGTGTATTCATCTTATTTTTCTTCTATTGATCATCCTTATATTTTTAATGATTTACAAACAACGTCCGCTTATAAAGCAAGATTGTCTGTTGGTATTGTTGGTATAACGACGCCAACCAAAGGACTTAGTATGCTAAAAGAATTGTTGAAAATCAAGGCGGACTCTATTGATATATACCATATAGGTAAAATTTCCGATAATGACTCTCAACTTAAAAATGCTGGATTGAAAATCGTTAAAAGAGATTCTAATAATGAGCTTTCCAGAGATAAATACGAAGCGTGGATAAAAAAGATGAATTTTATATTGTTTTTATATCCCACTGATAATTACAAATTAACTGCAAGTGGAGCTGTGTTCGAAAGTTTTTCAATGGGAATACCTGTTATAGCCTTACATAATGATTATTTTGATTATTTGTCAAGTAAAATTGGTGATTTTGGCCTCTTTTTTGATAATTTTGAACAAATGAAGGCTTTTTTTGCTGCTCCTTATGAATTTGATACGGAAAGAATGTTTCTATCAATAAAAAAAGCTCGAAATTTATTCACTTCAGAGAATGTT
>OGNN01000122.1_pt1 | contig 62147 bp, 38 predicted proteins | sample 1573461 | NCBI WGS metagenome assembly OGNN01 (sample SAMEA2581998, study PRJEB24529) | metagenome | biome: Human gut stool | place: China | collected 2011
TAGGCAAACGCCCAACTTCTTGATTTTCAATCAAAGTCCAATTTAGAGCGAGTTAGTTGTATTAACCTATCTTTTTGTTATGGCAGATTTTAAAGAGAGACTATTACCGATTGGCAATTTTATTGCAAAGATGCTAATGTTTTGTATAGGCATAAGTTTTGCGATGTCTGTGAATGCTCAAGAAAGCATCGGTGGAAGAGTGTTAGACGAACAAAACCAAGGACTTGATGCAGCTGTCGTCATGTTGGTATCTCTGCCAGAGAATGTTCTAATAGAGACAACCGTAACTGATAGTACTGGGTGTTTTCATTTGCCTGTTCACAAAGGTGAGTTTCTATTGTGCATAAGGACCTTGGGTTATAAGGAGATAAAGAAGAATATAACCATAACAGGTCCTACCGCTATTCCGAACATCTATTTGGAGCCTGACGAGATTTCTCTGCAAGATGTTGTAGTCACAGCACGGAAGTCACGTCCAATGACAACTTCTTCGAACGGCAAGATTCATATTAATGTTGCCCAATCATATCTTACAGACATCGGAAATGCTTTAGAGGTTCTGAAGCATTCTCCAGGCGTTTCCGTAAATAACAAGGGTGAAATATCCTTGGCTTCGCTTGGTGGTACAGCCATATATGTTAATGGTAGAAAAGTAATGCTGCAGGGAGACGAGTTGTCAACTTATCTCCGCTCCATGTCTTCTGAGAAAATATCACAAATAGAAATATCCCATAACCCGAATGCAAGTTTTGGGTCAGAGGGTGCTGGCGGTGTAATAAATATTATTCTTAAAACATCTGAAACATCTGGTTTTTTCGTAACGACATCACATAGCGTTGGTTATTGGGAAAATCTAAAACAGAATTCTGATTTCGCTATTTCTTATAATACGAACAAATGGCAATTGGGTCTGAACTATAATCATAGTTTAGGACACCATTCGATGGATTATGGTTACGAAAAGGTTCAAAATGGAGACAAGAATATTTCAAAGACGACAGATACAGACAAACGAAACACTTATTCTGCAGGCATTGATTTTTCATGGCAACCTAATCAAAAGAACAAGCTTTTTATGAACAGCACTGTAAATGTGCTTGTTGGTCCAGGAGAGACTGAGACAACAACAGAAATCTATCAAGGAACAAATCTGTTGGATAACATACTCAAAGCACGCAACAATTATATTGAACAGAAAAACCTCCAATATAGCAACAACGTGAATTATCAGTATAGACCATCATCAAAGATGCAGTTCTCGTTTTCGGCAGATTGGACACATTTTGATGGCAATGCTCGTTGCGAGCAGCCTAATGAGTACTTCTCTGCGACCAATATGCCTATACGTTCAGATCTTTTCTATTCTGAGCCAGATAAAGACATTGATATCTATGCGCTTCTTGCAGATTATAAATACAACCCGAATGCTCAGAACGAAATACTTGCAGGTGTCAAGACTACTCTTATCAATAGTAACAATACGTTTCTCTTCAAGAAGAATGGTGCAATAGACACACAACGCTCAAACAACTTCTATTACGAGGAGAAAAACCTTGAGGCTTATGCTCAATACACTCATACTTGGAATAAAATCGAGTTGAGTGCAGGACTGCGTATGGAGTATATGCACACATACAACAGACTCAAATCGCAAACGAACCAAGATTCTGAGACAAACAAGCAGAGTCATTTTCGATTGTTCCCAAATCTGAGTGCTTCATATACAATAAATGAAAAGAGCAAAATCGCTCTGCTATACAGCAGAAGACAGGACAAACCCCGTTATGAAGACCTGAATCCATTTGAGTATCTGCTTGACGAATTGACTTATTGGAAAGGTAATCCGTTCCTCGAACCTCAAATAAGCAATAAGATTATGCTTTCCTATACATTAGGAAATCTGTCTTTGAATCTATATTACAACAAACTCAACGATTATTTTACATCAATTACTGACGTGTACGGTGAGAACAAAACAGTCATGACGACGAAAAATATAGGCAAACAGCAACAAATAGGTCTTGATGCTATATTCTCAAAACGCGTGGCTTCTTGGTGGCAGTTCAGTGCAAATGCAGGATTATACTACTTTATGAATAAACTGGATTACGAAACATATAAACATGAATACAAGCGTCCATCCTGCTTCTTGTCTGCAACCAACAGTATTTTCCTACCTGCCGGTATCACCCTTGAATTATCAGGAAGGTACTATTCGAAGCGACAAGGTGGAAGCTATGAAGTGAGCAAGTCAACTGGAAGTGTAGATGTTGACCTTAACAAGAGTTGGCATGATGGACGTATGCGTCTTTCTCTTTTAATGACAGATATCTTCCATACTGAGCGTTGGGACAGTTATGGCATAAAGGATGCTTTGAATATTTCGTCTTGGGGCCATGGAGAAAGTCGTAAAGTTATGCTACGATTCAGTTATAGCTTCGGAAAGCAAAAGTTTGAAAAGGTGGACAAGAATATCGAAGAATTAAATAGATTGTAATATTTTTATGATACTTTCTGCTTGTATCTGCGAGAAAATAAGTAAGTTTGCACCCGAAAAATATAGTACGGAAAAATGACTTATACTATTGAAAAGGTAACAACGCTCATCGGAGCCCACCGCTTTGGCACAGCAGATGCCAACATCGGGTTCCTCCTTACTGACAGCCGATCGCTCTGTTTCGCAGAGGAGACATTGTTCTTCGCTTTGAAATCGGGACGCAACGACGGTCACAACTACATTTATGACCTCTACCGCCGCGGAGTGCGCAACTTCGTTGTAGAGGATGTTCCAGCCGACTATAACACAACATACGCCGACGCAAACTTCTTGAAAGTGGAGAACTCGCTTGTCGCCCTGCAGCGACTCGCCGAGCGTCACCGCGAGGAATACGACATACCTATTGTGGGCATCACGGGCAGCAACGGAAAGACTATCGTGAAGGAATGGCTCTATCAGTTGCTTTCGCCGGAGATGAATGTGACGCGCTCGCCGCGCAGCTACAACTCGCAGATAGGCGTGCCGCTCTCCGTATGGCTGCTCAACGAGCAGAGCCAGGTGGGGGTGTTCGAGGCTGGCATCAGTGAGCCGGGCGAGATGCAGGCTCTGCGCGGCATCATACAGCCTGACATCGCCGTGCTCACGTTTATTGGCGACGCGCATCAGAAGAACTTCTCGTCGTTGGAGGAGAAGTGCCGCGAGAAGGTGGTGCTCTTCCACGACACAAAGACCATCGTCTACTGCAAGGACGACGAGGTGGTAGACCGCGTGGTGCGCAGCGTAGGCTACAAGGGCGAGAACCTCGCGTGGTCGATGAGCGATCGCTCGGCTGCGCTCTTCGTGGAGAGCGTGGAGAGGAAGGGACTTACGTCTACTATACATTATATATATAATGGGGAGACGGGCGAGTACGTGTTGCCGTTCATCGACGAGGCATCGGTGCGCAACTCTGTTACGACGGCTGTTGTGGCGCTGTATCTCGGACTCTCGCGCGAGCGTCTTGCCGAGCGCATGGCGTCGCTCGAACCGGTGGCGATGCGTCTCGAAGTGAAGAAGGGTCAGAGGGGTTGTACGCTGATCAACGACTCGTACAACTCGGACATCAACTCGCTCGACATTGCACTCGACTTTATGAGTCGTCGACCAGATCACAAGGGACGCAAGCGCACGCTCATCCTCAGCGACATCTATCAGACCGGCGAGCCGCTCGACGTGCTCTACAAGGAGGTGTCAAACCTCTGTGTGCAGCGCGGCGTGGAGAAGATAATAGGCATTGGTCCGCAGATTATGGAGCACGCCGATTTGATAGAGGTGGGGGAGAAGTACTTCTTCCATGATGTTACGTCGTTCATTCACAGCAAGGTGTTCGAGTCGCTCAGCGACGAGATGATACTCATCAAGGGCGCACGCCGCTTCGGTTTTGACAATATCACTGAACTGCTTGTCCAGAAGGTGCACGAGACGATTCTCGAGGTAAACCTCTCTAACGTGGTGAAGAACCTCAACTTCTACCGCTCGTTCATGCGACCGGAGACGAAGCTTGTGTGTATGATTAAGGCGGACGCTTACGGCGCAGGTGCGGTGGAGATAGCGAAGACCCTGCAGGATCATCGTGTAGACTACCTCGCTGTGGCTGTAGCCGACGAGGGCGTAACGCTGCGCAAGAACGGCATCACATCGAACATAATGATTATGAACCCCGAGATGTCGGCATTCAAGACGATGTTCGACTATGACCTTGAGCCGGAAGTCTACTCGTTCCGACTGCTCGACGCACTCGTTCGCGAGGCGCAGAAGGAGGGCATAAGTAACTTCCCCGTACACATAAAGCTCGATACGGGTATGCACCGCCTCGGCTTCGACCCCGACAAGGATATGCCGGAGCTGATAGATCGCCTGCAGCATCAGTCGGCAATCGTGCCGCGCTCGGTGTTCTCGCACTTTGTGGGCAGCGACAGCGACTCGTTCGACGAGTTCTCGGCTCATCAGTTTGAGCTGTTCGACCGCGGTAGCAGTCAGCTCTGTGCGGCGTTCCCGCATAAGATTCTGCGCCACATCGACAACTCGGCAGGCATCGAGCACTTCCCCGAACGCCAGCTCGATATGTGCCGACTCGGACTTGGACTGTATGGCTACGACTCGCGTGACAACTCGATGATTAACAACGTGACGACGCTGAAGACAACGATTCTTCAGATACACGATGTGCCAGCAGACGAGACGGTAGGCTACAGTCGTCGCGGCAAGCTCACGCGCAACTCGCGCATCGCTGCGATACCTATTGGCTACGCTGACGGACTGAACCGCCATCTCGGCAACCGTCACGGTTTCTGTCTCGTAAACGGAAAGAAGGCTGAGTATGTGGGCAATATCTGCATGGATGTGGCGATGATCGACGTTACGGACATCGACTGCGCAGAGGGCGATCAGGTTGTCATCTTCGGCGAAGAACTGCCTGTTACTACGCTCTCAGATGCCATCGACACCATACCGTATGAGGTGCTCACCGGCATCAGCAACCGCGTGAAGCGAGTTTACTATCAGGACTAAATTGTAGAAACTGATACAGATTATAGATGCTGATACAATTTGCATCTAATATAAATTATAGGAACTAAAACAAAAAAGCGGAGGCATCAGCCCCCGCTTTTTGTATACTATACTTTAGTCTTTAAATCCAGAAGATATAAGCCAGACTTATCAGGCTGATACTTATCCAGAGCATAACGCCCTGCACAAGCGGCTTGAGACCTACGCAGCGTAGCGTCTCGCGCGTCAGCGATGCTCCGATGAAGAAGAGCGAGAGCGTGATGAGGTTCTTCGCGAGCTTGTTCACGGCTCCGCTGAACTGTGTGCCGATTTCGGCAGCCGTGTCACCGATGAGTGCGGCGTTGCTCAGCACGTATGTGTTGAACAGGATGGCTACGATGAACCATATTATGAAGCGTGGCACGCAAGAGTACCAAGGCTTCGTTGTGCCGTCGGCTGCTGCAAGCTGCTTGCGGAAGAAGAACGGCGTGACGAGTGCCAGCACCACAATCCAGAGTGCACGTGTCAGCTTGATGGTCGTAGCCACTTCCAGAGCGCTCACGCCCTGCTGAGCCACAAGCTCGGGATGCATCTGGTCGTAAGCCGCACCGGCTCCAACCACTGACGACGTGTCGTGTATGGCTATCGCCGCCCACATGCCGAACTGTTTCATCGTCATGCCAAGTGCGTCGCCGATAGTGGGGAAGAGGAACAGTGCAATGCCGTTGAGTACGAACACCACGCCCAACGCCACCGACATGCTTTCTGCCTTGGCACGTATTATCGGACCCACCGCAGCTATCGCCGACCCGCCGCAGATGGCTGTTCCCGACGAGATAAGATAGCTCGTTTGTGTGTCTACGCCCAGCAGTTTTCTGCCGAACAGCCATCCGAGTGCCAACGTTCCGAACACGCTGGCTATGGTGAACACCATTCCTTCCGCTCCCGAAGCGAGTGCCTTGTCTACGTTCATGCCGAAGCCGAGTCCGATTACGGAGTATTGCAGCATCTTCTTCGACATTGTCTTGTTGAAATCGGGGAACGTCTTGCCCAACAACAGTGCGAAGGCGAAGCCAATGGCGAGAGCAATCGGTGACGACACCCAACCGGCAACCCAACTGAAGCCACCCAGATTGAGGTGGAACACTTCTACGGCGAAGCTCAGCAGCAGCGAGATGCCAAGCACGGCTACAATAACGATGTAGCAGAGTTCTTTCTTTTTCATTATTTGTGTGTTTGTATTTTGAAGATACGAAAAAAATCCGTGTCGCTGTTCATGTTGCGAAACGGATTTTTTCACTTTATATTATTGTTGTATTTCGTTCAGAACACTTATTCGTCAGCCTGCTCCTCAAGCGTGTACTGGCTCGAACCGTCGAAGCAGTGGGTACATACCTGGCACTTCGGCAGTCCGATGGCTTTGATGAGCTGCTCAATGGTGTTGAACTTCAGTGAGGTGAGTCCCAGTTGCGAGCGTATCTCCTCGACCATGCGCTTGTACTGAGGCGAGTCGGTTGTGGCGTACTTCTCGAGGTCTTTGTTGGCATCGCCCTCAAACTTCTCGATGATGCGGCGTGTGATGAGTTCCATCTCGCTCTTCGACGATGTGAAGCCGATGAACGGACAGCTGTAGACGAGCGGTGGACAGGCGATGCGCATGTGGCACTCCTTCAGTCCTGCCTTCTCGTACAGCACGTGTACGTTGTCGCGCAGCTGCGTGCCACGCACGATTGAGTCGTCGCAGAACAATACGCGCTTGCCGTTGAGCATAGCCTTGTTCGGTATGAGCTTCATCTTAGCCACGAGCGAGCGCATCGACTGGTTGGACGGTGTGAACGAGCGCGGCCATGTGGGAGTGTATTTGGCTATGCAACGCTGATAGGGCACACCCTTGCCTGCAGCGTAGCCCATCGCCATGCCCGTACCTGAGTCGGGGATGCCAGAACAGCAGTCTATATCCACGTCGTCGGTCTTTGCGAGATAATAGCCGTTGTCGAAGCGAGCCTTCTCCACGTTCTTGCCCTCGTAGGTAGAGGTGGGGAAGCCATAGTAGACCCAAAGGAATGAGCAGATCTGCATCTTTTTGTTGGCAGGGCGAATCTGTGTCATGCCATCGGCGGTGAGTTTCACAATCTCGCCAGGTCCGACGTTGTAGCACTCCTCGTAGTCGAGGTTAGGGAACGACGATGACTCGCTCGAAGCAGCATATGCTCCGTCCTTCTTGCCAATAATAATAGGTGTGCGGCCCCATGCGTCGCGAGCGCAGATGATAGAATCCTCGGTGAGAATCATCATTGTGCATGAGCCTTTTATGTGATGAAAGACATTCTCTATACCTTCGCGGAATGTCTTGCCTTGAATAATGAGCAAGGCAACGAGCTCGGTTTGGTTTGTGGCACTTTGAGAGAGTTCGGCAAAGTGCATGTTCTTCTCAAGCAATTGTTTGGTGAGTTCCTCAAGGTTTGCAATCTTTGCTACGGTGCAGATTGCGAAGCGTCCGAGGTGCGAGTTGATAATAAGCGGTTGTGCGTCAGTGTCGCTGATTACGCCTATACCCGCTGTGCTACCTTCGAACCGGTCGAGTGTAGGTTCGAACTTTGTCCTGAAATACGAGCTTTCCAAATTGTGGATAGAACGTGAGAACCCTTTCTCTTTACTGTACATGGCAAGACCGCCACGACGAGTACCGAGGTGTGAGTTGTAATCGGTTCCGTAGAAAACATCTGCTACGCAGCTTTTCTTGGAGATGGTGCCAAATATGCCTCCCATAAGAATGATGTGTTTTGAAAATTTGTGATGCAAAGTTACGTATATTTAGTGAAAAATCTGCGCTTTAGCTTTGAAAAAACTCACTTCGGGGTGTCATTTCTTGATATAATTAAGGTGCAAGGAGTAGGTGAAAGTGCATTTTTAGAGTTCTTAATTTGGCTGATTAACATAAAGTTATTACTTTTGCATATCATTTAATAAATGGAAAATTAACTATAATTTATTACTAATTATAACTATGAGTTTGAAAATTGTAGTACTTGCCAAGCAAGTACCCGACACACGAAATGTCGGCAAGGACGCAATGACAGCCGAAGGTACTGTCAATCGCGCTGCCCTACCGGCAATCTTCAACCCCGAAGATTTGAACGCGTTGGAGCAGGCTCTGCGTCTGAAGGAGCAGAATCCGGGTTCAACAGTAGGTATTTTGACCATGGGTCCTCCGCGTGCAGCAGAGGTTATTCGCGAAGGTCTCTACCGCGGTGCAGATACAGGATGGTTGCTTACCGACCGTTTGTTTGCAGGTGCCGACACACTCGCTACATCTTACGCTTTGGCTACAGCCATCCAGAAGATTGGCGACGTTGACGTAGTGATCGGTGGTCGTCAGGCTATTGACGGCGACACAGCGCAGGTGGGTCCGCAGGTGGCTCAGAAGCTCGGCTTGTCGCAGGTGACATACGCTGAGGAAATCCTCAAGTGCGAGGACGGCAAACTCACCATCCGTCGCCACATCGACGGCGGTGTAGAGACCGTTGAAGCTCCGATGCCGCTCGTAGTTACAGTGACTGGTTCTGCGGCTCCGTGCCGTCCGGCTAACGCCAAGCTCGTCATGAAGTACAAGCGTGCCACAGCTCCTATGGAGCGCAAGCCCGAGGATAAGTACAACTACCTCTACGAGGAGCGTCCTTACCTCACACTCAACCAGTGGACCGTTGCCGACGTAGACGGCGACCCGCAGCAGTGCGGTTTGAGCGGTTCGCCTACTAAGGTGAAGGCTGTCAAGAACATTGTGTTCCAGGCTAAGGAAAGCAAGACCCTCACCGGCTGCGATGCCGACATCGAGGGCTTGGTAAAGGAATTGTTGGACGAAAAGATTATTGGATAATGAACAACGTATTTGTATATTGCGAGATAGAAGGCACTCAGGTTCAAGAAGTGTCTCAGGAACTTCTCACCAAGGGCCGCAAGCTCGCCAACCAGCTCGGCGTAGAGCTGAACGCTGTGGTTGCGGGCACTGGTATTAAGGGCAAGGTGGAAGATCAGATTCTGCCTTACGGCGTTGACAAGCTCTTCGTCTTCGACGCTGAGGGCCTCTTCCCTTACACATCGGCTCCTCATACCGACATCCTTGTGAACCTTTTCAAGGAGGAGCAGCCACAGATAGCGCTTATGGGTGCTACAGTTATAGGTCGCGACCTCGGTCCGCGCGTTTCTTCTTCGCTCACCAGCGGTCTTACAGCCGACTGTACAGAGCTTGAGATTGGCGACTACGACGACAAGAAGAGTGGCGTTCACTACGACAATCTGCTCTATCAGATTCGTCCGGCTTTCGGTGGCAACATCGTGGCTACTATCGTCAACCCTGAGCACCGTCCGCAGATGGCTACCGTGCGCAGCGGTGTAATGCAGAAGGCTCTCTACGAGGGCGAGGCAAAGGGCGAGGTGGTTTACCCGGACGTAGCCAAGTACGTGCCCGAGGCAGACTTCGTTGTGAAGGTGCTCGATCGCCACGTTGAGGCTGCAAAGCACAACCTCAAGGGTGCTCCTATCGTTGTGGCTGGTGGCTACGGCGTAGGCTCTAAGGAGAACTTCAACATGCTCTTCCAGCTTGCCAAGGAGCTTCACGGCGAGGTCGGCGCAAGCCGCGCTGCCGTTGACGCTGGTTGGTGCGACCATGACCGTCAGATCGGTCAGACCGGTGTAACTGTTCACCCGAAGGTGTACATCGCATGCGGCATCTCTGGTCAGATACAGCACATCGCCGGTATGCAGGACTCTGGCATCATCATCTCTGTGAACAACGACCCGGATGCTCCTATCAACAAGATTGCCGACTATGTAATCACCGGCACCGTTGAGGAGGTACTTCCGAAACTCATCAAGTACTATAAGGCAAACAATAAGTAATGGCTAACTTTTATACCGACCATCCGGAGTACGATTTCTATCTTAATCACCCGGAAATGCAGCGCGTAGTAGAGCTCAAGGAGCGCAACTTCGCCGACAAAGATAAATATGAGGATGCGCCCGTCGACTTCGAGGACGCTATCGAGAACTATAAGCGTGTGCTCGAGATCACTGGCGACATCGCTGCCAACATCATCGAGCCCAACTCTGAGGACGTAGACCTCGAAGGTCCGCACCTCGTAGACGGACGTATGCACTACGCATCGAAGACCTACGACAACATCGAGGCTACACGCCAGGCTGGTTTGTGGGGTATCTCTATGCCTCGCCGCTACAACGGCTTGAACATGCCTATCACTCCCTACTCAATGGCTTCGGAGATTGTTTCGGCTGCCGATGCTGGTTTCCAGAACATCTGGTCGCTGCAGGACTGCATCGAGACTCTCTACGAGTTCGGTTCAGAGGAGCAGCGCCAGAAGTACATCCCACGTGTCTGTGCAGGCGAGACAATGTCTATGGACCTTACCGAGCCTGACGCTGGTTCCGACCTTCAGCGCGTGATGCTCAAGGCTACACAGGACGAGGATGGCACATGGCGTCTGAACGGTGTGAAGCGATTCATCACCAACGGCGACTCTGACATCCACCTTGTGCTCGCACGCTCTGAGGAGGGCACACGCGACGGTCGCGGTCTGTCGATGTTCATCTACGACAAGCGCGACGGCGGCGTGACCGTTCGCCACATCGAGCACAAGCTCGGTATCCACGGCTCACCGACCTGCGAGCTTGTTTACAAGAATGCAAAGGCAGAGCTCTGCGGTTCTACACGCCTCGGACTCATCAAGTACGTAATGGCTCTCATGAACGGCGCACGCCTCGGCATCGCCGCACAGTCGGTAGGTGTTAGTCAGGCTGCTTACGACGAGGCTCTGAAGTACGCTCGCGAGCGCAAGCAGTTCGACACAGCCATCGTTAAGTTCCCGGCTGTTTACGACATGATTGCACGCATCAAGGCTAAGCTTGACGCTGGGCGTTCTATCCTATACCAGACAGCACGCTACGTAGACATCTACAAGGCTCTTGAGGACATCTCTCGCGAGCGCAAGCTCACACCTGAGGAGCGTGCAGAACTGAAAAAGTACTCGCGCCTTGCCGATGCGTTCACCCCGCTTGCTAAGGGTATGAACTCGGAGTATGCCAACCAGAACACATACGATGCTATACAGGTACACGGCGGTTCGGGCTTTATCATGGAGTACAAGTGTCAGCGTCTCTACCGTGACGCACGTATCTTCTCTATCTACGAGGGTACGACACAGTTGCAGGTGGTTGCCGCTATCCGCTACATCACCAATGGCACCTATCTCGGCATCATCAAGGAGATGCTCGAGAAGGAGGTTGCAGAGGAGTTGCAGCCGCTGAAGGCTCGCGTCGTTGAGATGGTGCAGCTCTACGAGCAGGCTCTCGAGTACGTGAAGGAGGCTCAGGACCAGGAGGTGCAGGACTTCCTCGCACGCCGTCTGTACAACATGACTGGCGACATCGTTATGTCGCTGCTCATCCTCGAGGACGCTACACGTTCGGCAGAGCTCTTCTCTAAGAGCGCTAACGTATACGTTCGCATGGCTCAGGCTGATGTTACGGCAGAGCATGTCTACATCATGAACTTCGTAAAGGAAGACCTTCCGAGCTTCCGCGCTGAATAAACGAATGTATTATAAATAATAGAAAAGGGTATGCAGTACTGCATACCCTTTTTTGTTGTTTACATGAAAATATCTACCATATCTTCCAGTTCTTGTGTAGACGGTTGTTTATTAATAACTTAGGAGGGTATGGCATCCTTGCCATACCCACGCAGCCCTCATGCTTGTGCATCTTTCTGCTGCACACCCACGCCGCTAAGGCATACTTAAGGCTAATTGCGTGGGTATGGCAGGGATGCCATACCCTCCTAAATATGTTATTCGATAAAGAAGTCAAAGTCTTCCTTTTTGTCTTCCTTTTTCTTCTCCGACGGCTGCTTCTGCAGCGCGTCCTCCTTCAGTTTTCCGTCCTTGTCGAACATGCCGTACGTTGTGCGCAGCACGATGAACTCCGTGCGGCGGTTCAATTGGTTGCAAATCTCCTGCTTGTCCTTGTCGAGCGTAAGGATGAACTCCTCCGAGAGCACGTCACCTTCCTTCAGCCAAGGATACTTCTCGGTGAGTTTCTTGCGGATAGTCTTCGGTTTCTCCTTGCCGTAGCCCACGGGCGAGAGACGGTCGCGTGAGATTCCCTTTTCCGTGAGGTAGGCAACCACCGACTCGGCGCGGCGCTGCGAGAGTCCCTTGTTGTACACCGCCGAGCCCTTATAGTCGCAGTGCGACGAAAGCTCTATCGTCACGTTCGGATTCTCGTTAAGCAACTTCACCAGTTCGTCGAGCGCAGCCGTCGACTCCGGTCTGAGCGTAGCCTTGTCGAAGTCGTAGAAGATATTGTCGATAAGTACCGGTGCCGTGATGGAAGCAAGTGGGAACTGCATCACGTATTCCTCCGACTCCTCAGCCGGTTTTACACGTAGTTCCTCCTTATGGTTAAGGAATCCCTTGCATGTTGCGAGGAAGATATAGTCGACGTTCGGGTCAATCACATAGTCGAACGAGCCGTCGCCCTTCACGCTCACCTTCTTGTTCGTGCCGTCCGATCCGACGATGTACACAAGTGCCTCAGGCAATTCGTAGCCGTCCTGCTCGTACACCCAACCCTTCACGTTCTGCACAATCTCCGGGTTCTCGAAGCTGTATATCTTGTCCCATCCCCTGCCGTCGTTGCGGTTCGACGAGAAGTAGCCGCGGTTGTGCACACCCTCGAACGTCATGCCGAAGTCGTCGCCCTGCGAGTTGAGCGGATACCCCGGATGTTCAATGGTGTAGCCACCGTTCTTATTCGGCGATGCGATGTAGATGTCCAAACCACCCATGCCCACATGACCGTCGCTCGAGAAGTAAAGGTCGCCGTTGGCACGGAACGTAGGGAACATCTCGTTGCCCGGTGTGTTGATTGGTGCGCCTAAGTTCTCCACACCCACAAGACCCAACGACGTGATGCGTGCTCGCCAGATGTCCAGTCCGCCCAGTCCGCCCGGCATGTCCGATACGAAATAGAGCCATTCGCCATCGGGCGACACCGCAGGGTGGGCGTAGCTCGAGAGCGTGTCGTTCGTCACTTTGAATTCCTCGGGCTTTCCCCATGCAGCATCAGCGCGTTGCGATGTCACAATCTGCGCATAGCGCGGATACGACGGGTCGGTCTGACACTGCGTGACGTACATTGTCTTGCCGTCGGGCGACAGCGCACAGGCACCCTCGTCATACTCCGTGTTCAGTCCGCCGTTCACCGGCTCCGGCTTCTGCCACTTTCCCTTCTCGTCCTTCTGCGATACGAAGATGTCGGCAGCCTTCGCTCCGGTGATGCCGCTCAGTTCGTTGCCCGTGGCGTCGTTGCGTGTAGAGGTGAAGTAGAGGTAGTCGTATTGGTCGCCACCGAGCACAGGGCTATAGTCGGCGCGTCTGGAGTTGAACACGTCCATGCGCTTCACCTGATAGCGCGAACCCTCCTTCTTCCATTGCGGTGCGTTTTCAGCCGAGGCGAGTCCGTTCTTTGCGAGCACGTTGTCGGGCATCGAGTCGAGCACAGCGCGGAACTCCGTCTCTGCCTGCTTGTATGCACCGTTCTTCAGCAGCAGACGGGCGTAGTTGAGGCGGTCCTGCGTCGAAGCCTGGTTGTATCTGATGGCGTTGCTGTATGCAGCAATCGCTTTCTGCGTAGAGTTGATGCGCTCGTTGCAGTAAGCCACCTTCAGTGCTATCTTGCCACGCTGCTCGCGTTCTTTCGGTGCAGTGCGCTGATAGGCACGCTTGAACTGCGTCGCTGCATCGTAGTATTCGCCCACCGCAAGATACTTCTCACCCTTCTTCAGGTTCTTCTCCGCACCGCAACCGCTGAGCATGAGCGCAGATATAGCGAGGATGAATAGGGTGGAGTAGAGTCTTATTTCTTTCTTCATTGATATGTTCTGTTTAATTAACAAAACGTATAACTCCTGCTTTTATTGTGTTGCGAGGCATGTATTAGGAGGGTATGGCATCCTTGCCATACCCACGCTGCCCTCCAGTAGCTAAATAGCCGCCCTCCAGTAGCCAAATATCCGCCCTCCATACAGCTAAATATCCGCCCTCCATATAGCTAAAAAGCTAATTGCGTGGGTATGGCAGGGATGCCATACCCTCCTAATGAAAAATCCTCGCAAACGCATTAGCGTCTGCGAGGATGATATTTGTATTGTTAATCGTTGATTAACGCTTCAACAATGGGTTCTTCTCAACGTCAACTGTTGGATAAGGACAGTAGATAGAGTTATCGCCAGCCCATGTGTTCTTAACAACAGATACGCTTTCCTTAGCCTTGTATTCCTTGCCAGTAGCATCCTTAGCTACAACAACCTCAGGGTTAGCAACGCGGTAGTCGAAGTTCTTCTTGAGCTCGTTCATACGAAGCTCGTCGGCGCGACGTGTAACCATCTGTGTCCACTGACCTGCAACCTCCCAGCCGTGCTCGATGTAGCAAGCCTCAGCGAGCTGGTCTGCAGTCATGTTAGCGATAGCAACCTTTGTGCCGTCTGAGAGAGTTACGTTCTCGAAGTCGGTAACGGCACGCTTGCGAACCTCGCGCAGATATTCCTTAGCAGCTGTGAGGTCAGCAGCACCTGAGCGAGCTGCACTCTCTGCATACCAAAGAAGTACCTCTGACCAGCGGATCAGACGATGACGACGACCGTTAGTCATGTTGGTGTAGTTAGGTTTGGTGTAGTCGTACGGCTGCTTGAGCTCAATGTTAGAGTTAGAAGGATCGCAGTTGGTAGTGTAGACAGCGAACATAGGGTGGTAAGCTGCTATGTACTGATCGCCCTTCTTGAATGTACGCTGCTCGTACTTGCCTGTTGACACCTTACGATATTCCTCAGGCTTCTCTGCAACCTTCTTCTCGAGGTCGGCAATCTCCTTGTCGTAAGCTTCCTTGTCCTTAGCAGGATCGTTCTTCAGGTCAACTGGCTCCCAAACGTCCTCAGCTGCAATCTCCCACCAATCAACTGTGCGGTAGATTTTTGTACCCTTCTGGAATGTAACCTTAGGAGCATAAATAGCATCCTTACGCGGTCCTTCCGGATAACGCTTCCAGAATGCAATCTCGCCCCAAGCATCGCCCCAACCACCATCGCCGAGTCCTTCAAAGCGACAGCAAGAAGTAAGCTCAGAGTCGTGATCCCAAGAACCGTTGTTCCAGTTGTTGTCGATACCTACGACAGTCTCCTTATTGTAGTTGTGACCCATTGAGTAAACGTGGCTCCAGTCAGCGTCGTTATAGAAGCCGTATGTGCCGTTAGCGTCGATTACTTCCTTAGCCTTGGCAGCTGCGAGACCGTAGTACTCCGCGCCCTTGTTGAGCGGGTAGCCTGCCATTGCCATGTACACTGCTGCGAGTGTAGACTGAGCAGCCTGCTTTGTAGCCCATGCGTCAACGCCGTCGTGGTTGCGCGGAGCCTTGCTATAGGAAGTAGGAAGATTCTCAGCGAACTTCAAATCCTTAACGATGAGATCGTAAATCTTCTCAACACTTGCAACGGTGCAGTTCTGGACATCGAGGTCTGTGCTTGTGATGAAAGGCAACGGACCGAATACACGTACCAAGTAGAAGTAAGCGTATGCACGCCAGTAGTGAGCATTACCGAGAGCGATGTTGATCTCCTCTTTTGAAGTTGGAGTCTTCTCTGCGCCTTCGATTACGAAGTTACAAGCCTTGATAAGGGCGAAATGCAACTTCCAAGCGTCTGTTACACCCTTGTTGTCGCCGTCAGAGCTAAAGCCGTCGAGAGCTGCTACAGCCTGCTTGTTTGAGCCAGGGTTAGCTGTCATATCGTCGCCCTGCCACTGTGGGTACATTGGGTTGGTCCACGACTGTGTCTGGTTCAACTTTTCGTAGATTGCATGAATGCTTGCATCAAGGTCTGCCTGACATGTGAAGAATGTCTCCTGTGCCATCTGACCCTTCGGGTCCTCATCAAGGCTGCAAGATGTTGTAAGCATCGAAGCTGCGAAGAGGCAACCCATTAATATTTTTGAATTCATATTGTTTCGTTGTTTAGATTGTTAATTAGTGGTTTAGAAGTTCAGACGTACACCGAATGTGAAGGTACGCGGGTTTGGATAAGCACCCATGTCGAGACCGTTGTTGTTATCAACGTTGTGCTCTGAGAATGAGTTGCCTGCAGGATCGATACCCTTGTAGCCAGTGATGGTGAAGAGGTTCTGTGCAGAGACTGACAGACGTACGTCAGCAAACTTAGTCTGCTTGCGTGGGAATGTGTAAGCCACGCTGATGTTCTCGCAACGGAAGTAGTTAGCGTTCTCGAGCCACTTGTCTGAGTTGCCGTATGTCTTGTTCTCAGCACCGATTGTAGGCATTGTCTTACCAACTTCTGAGAAGTAGTCCTTATCGGTTACGAACATTGAAGCACCTACCTCAGAGTTCATAGCGTAGCGTACGAGGTTCAAACGCTTAGCACCGAATGCTGCGTTGAAGAATGCGTTGAACTCCCAGTTCTTGAAGTTGATGGTGTTGTTCCAACCGAATGTTACGTCTGGGTTAGAGTGTCCGAGAACGAAGCGGTCTGTATCAGCGTTCGGAGTGCGTGTCTTTGTGCCGTCGGCTGTGTAGTAGGTGTCCACCCACTGACCCTTCTCGTTCTGCTCAAGACCTGCCCACTTGAAGCCGTAGAATGTACCGATAGCCTCACCCTCGGTGATGATGGTACTTGCTTCTACTGTACCCGGTGACGGGCTGAAGCCGTAGAGACGCGGAGTCTGTGCTGTAAGCTTAGTTACCTCGTTCTTCAGGTAGCTTAAGTTGAGAGTAGATGTCCACTGGAGGTCCTTCTTCTGCAGAATCTGTGCTGTCAGGCTAACGTCAACACCCTTGTTGCTAACCTCACCAGCGTTGGTCCAATACTCGAGAGCACCGATATAGCCAGTAGACGACTGCTTCAAGAGGGCATCAGTAGTCTTCTTCCAGAAGAGGTCAACACCGAGGCTCAAGCGGCTGTTGAAGAAGCCGAAGTCGAAGCCGAGGTCGAACTGCTTAACCTTCTCCCATGTGAGGTCAGGGGTAGCGATGTTGCCAGCCCAGTAGCCAGTGTAGTTGGTATCTGTACCATAGTTGAACGACAAAGTCTTGAGCGAAGCGAGTGTTGAGTACGGATCAATATCCTGGTTACCGATAACACCGTAGCTTGCGCGAACCTTGAAGTTGTCAACAACGTTGCGAACTGGTTCCCAGAACTTTTCGTTAGAAACAGTCCATGCAGCAGCGATAGATGGGAAGTAGCCCCACTTCTTGTTTGTGAAGCGGCTTGAACCATCGGCACGGAATGTACCAGTCAGCATGTACTTGTCTGCATAGTTGTACATAACACGTGCTACGCCAGAGAGCATGAGCCATTTGCTGTAGCCGTTGTCTGCGTCGCGCGAAACAGCGTTCTTGATGTTCCAGTAGCCGAGAGCTTCCTGACCAAGACCCTTACCCTCGATGCTCATGCGACGAATCTCGCGGTTTGATGCCTCCCATACGCCGGTAGCAGTAAGGTTGTGGTCGCCCCAAGAGTGCTGGTAAGTAAGGTTGTTGGTTGTCTGAAGAGCCATTACCTGAGCGTTGTTGTTGCTCATTTCGGTCTTACCGAACAACTTTGTAGAAGAAAGTGAGTACCACTTATAATCGTTGAAGTCGATACCGTTTGTTGTGGTGAATGTCAAACCGTCGCAGATGTTGAACTTCAAGTCGACATGACCAGTTACCATTGTACGGTTGCGGTCGCTCTTGTTAGCGTGGATAAGACCATAAGGGTTAGCCTGGATGTTGTTGTACGGGTCCTTGTTGTAGTTGCCGTTAGCATCAGTCATCTCCATTGTCGGAGAGTAGTTCAGACCTACCCAGATTGGGTTCGACTGGTTCTGAGCGAAGCCTGCTGCACCGCTATTCTCTGTACGAGAGAGGTTAGCGTCTGCAGTGAGCTCCAACCACTTGTAGAGCTTGTTGTGGATATTGAACTTAACAGCGTAGCGCTTCGACTTTGTGTCGCGGATAACACCCGTCTGGTCCATATAGTTGGCAGAGAAGTATGTCTGTGTGCCCTCTGTACCCTTAGAGATAGCCACCTTGTAGTTCTGTGTAACGCCAGTGTGGAGCAACTGATCCATCCAGTCGATACCCTTGTTTGAACCGTCGATATAACCGGCGAGAGCACTTGCGTCAGCACCCTTGTACTGTACCAAAGCGTTTGCATAGTCCTTAGCGCTCATCACTTCAGGTATGTGGTATGCGTTAGACACACCGAGCGAAGCGTCGAATGTAACCTGAGTTGCACCAACCTTGCCAGTCTTGGTCTGAACCATTACAACACCGTTAGCACCACGTGCACCGTAGATGGCTGTAGAAGATGCGTCCTTCAGCACCTGGATGCTCTGGATGTCCTCAGGGTTGATACCCTCAAGACCTGTCTCACGAACGATGCCGTCAACTACGTACAACGGGTCGTTGCTCTTGTTCACAGAACTTGTACCACGCACACGAATCTTCATTGCACCACCAGGAACGCCAGACGACATTACCTGCACACCCGACATACGACCGTTGAGGGCATCCTCAACACGTGCTACCGGCTGATCCTTGAACGACTTGCTGTCCATAATGGCTACCGAACCAGCCAAGTCGGCTTTCTTCACAGTACCATAACCGATAACAACAACGTCGCTAAGCATCTCAGCGTCTTCATGAAGAGTAACGTTAAGCTTGCTCTTGCCTGCTACAGACAATTCCTGTGTCTTGTAACCTACGTAAGAAACTACTACTGTTTGTGATTTAGAAACACGGAGTGAGAAGTTACCGTCAATGTCGGTAACCGTTCCGTTGCTCTTGTTGCCTTTTTCTACAATGCTAACGCCAATAAGCGGTTCGCCAGCGGCATCAAGAACGCGACCAGTAACCTGCTGGTTCTGCGGTGTTTGAGCTACATTGTAAACCGAACGTGCGAGTTCGTCAGCTGCTGATGCGCTTGTGGCGCAGAGCATAATACCCCCCCCAATTAATAGCGAAACAGCCAACTGCTTCGTCATAAGTGGAAGTAAAGGCTTCTTTACTTTTTCCATAGATTTGGTTTTTAAGTTTTGTAATGCATCGTTGTTAGCATCTTGTCAGAAGCTATTGCGAGCATACCGTTTTAAAATTAATAATAGTTGTGTAGTATTTTATAACTCGGTATAAAAAGATATTCACTATCTTTTCACCTTGTGCGTTTTTTTACTGGAGTGATTTGTTTAAGTAGGCGATTGGTTTTTAATTCGGCTGCAAATGTACGAAAATTTATTTATGCACAAAAAAAAATATTAAAAATTTTAATGAAAACGTTTGTCTTGCACGTTTTTTGTACAGCAATCGTTCGTCGGTTTGAAACAATTTGCGTAAATTTGCATCTGCAAAATCACAATGGTTCCGTAGCTTAGCTGAATAGAGCGTCAGATTCCGGTTCTGAAGGTCGTGGGTTTGAATCCCACCGGAATCACCAGGGGGTGCAGTTGTCTCAACTGCACCTCTTTTATTAGGAGGGTATGGCATCCCTGCCATACCCACGCAGCCTTAGTTTCAGCAGTCTCTGCTGCACCTTTTTATATACCCACGCTGCCTTGATACATCCACTTTTGTTATCCGTATCGACCGACGCAGATGCTCGCACCGACCGACGCAGACATCCGCACCGACCGACGCAGATGTCCGCATCGACCGACGCAGACGTCCGCACCGACCGACGCAGACGTCCGCACCGACCGACGCGGATGATAAAAATAGGGCTTTAAAACAAAAGAGGTAACTGTTTGATACATCAAACAATTACCTCTTTGTGGAGCTGGTGGGATTCGAACCCACGTCCAAACAGGGAAACCATACGCTTTCTACATGCTTATTCTGGCCTTTGGTTTTCGTGACGCGACAAGACCCAGACCACCAATCGCGCCCTTATCCTCTAAAACTTCACCCGTGCGGCGAGGCACACACTGGCTATTTCCGATTTACCTGCACCGCTTGACCCTCAGATTCGGAACAACATCCTTGGAGCGATGTCTCGTTCCGCCAAACCTTGTGGCGGAATAAAGCTAATCTACTATACTTCGATTAAGCAGCGAGAGCGTAGTTGTTTTCGCCAATTAAATTTTTGATCACTCTGATTAAGGAGGTAGCCATCGAGACTCCGCATGCTTACGTACCATTTCATCCCGCTGTCAAATCCAGTCAACCCCGAGATGTCGTACTTAACTTTGCAAAGTTAGTACAAATGCACGAAACTGCAAAATAAAACGCCAATATTTTACTGTTTTATTCGTTGTCCAAATTTACGATTTCCCAATAGCCACCCTTGTCTGCGCCATTGCGTTTGATGATACCTGCCTCACGAAGTTTTTTGATTTGCTTTTCAACCCCTCGCGAGCTAATGCCAATTTCCATGGCGATTCCTGCTGCTGATATTTTGGGGTTCTGTTTAATTAGTTCGAGTATTTTCTCCGAACTATTTGAAGTTTTCTCCGAACCAAAACCAACCGTTTCTATACTTTCCTCCGAACTGTCAGAACATTCTTCATGTATCGGAATACTAACCAAGAAAGTCAGGCGATCATCTGTCGTTTCAAAGATGGCGCGTGGTGACCCATTCTCTGCCAGTTTCGCTTGAATTGTTGGAACACCGGTTGAGCGACCTTCTGTAAGGTCGAGTTCTTTCAAGAAGTCGCCTAACCTTCGATTTCGGTAGCGACGGCTTTTCAGCATATCGCCTTTTGCAATATCTTCTTTGGAGATACTTCTATCTGGACCAGGACAATTAAGTATAGATATTCCGCTCGGTTCAATTGTTATCTCTATTGGTTCATGCTGCAAGAAATCTCTGTGATATACAGAGGTATGATGGCTGCCCGAGTTATGCCTCCGTTTCTCGTCAATCCACACTTGCTCAGGAACGTTTGGACATTCCAAGCATTCACTTCTTCCGTAGGTATGCGACTGTGAACCTTCTTGAACATCATTCGAGCTTTGGCAATGGCTACCTCATCCAAATCGTCTATAGTTGCGTCAAGTACGATTTCTGCAGACCAGTCCTTTGCTGAGTAGATTGGTTCTTCGAGGATAACAGCCATCCTTTCTTGCGTCATTTCCACTAATGAATCCTCTATCCGCTGCCATGCCTTCTTGTTGGCAAGGACTGGGCGACGAGGCAAGTGTTTTGGGATATGTATTATCCATACTCGCTTGTTTGTATCATCAGTTACAAATTCTTCGATGCTTAGACCTTCTGATGACAGATAAGTACATTGTTCTGTGAGTTTGAACGTTGCCGACTGCGTGTTTGCAGGCTGACCATTAAAGGTTAGCCTTGAAATGTCAGTTCCGACAATTTCGAGTATCTTGTCTTTAACACCAATCACAAGATGGCCTCCCTCCATGTTGGCGATAGCCGACACGTAGGATATGACATCATCTTTCTCGTTCCCACAGAACGAGTTCTTCAAGTTCTTAAATTCCTTCCATTCGCAGCGAGTATTCTCTTGTGGGTATTTGCAACGGAGATATTGTTGTAGTTCTTGTTCGAGCATGATCAATACTTCTTTCTGTTTCAGTAATATTTATATCTCAATATAATCACTTCTTCGTGATAATGGTAATTCTCTGAAAATAACAGGATTCCCTTCACTTGTCAAAAACAAGGAAACTCTGTTTCCATCAAGCTTGGTTAGGAATAAATGAAAACTTTTGAGTCCATCATCTTCACAAAGCCATTCATCTTTGGGAACAAGGAAATACCCATCGCCGATATTGTTATTCTGATAGTCAGATTTCCTTACCACCAAAACATCTTCATTTGTGTCATACAATTTAATCATTGTGATTTCCTTTTAAGTTCGTAATAACAATCATATGCTGCTTGTACGTCCGCCATAGCATCATGTTGGTTATTAAAGTGCTTATTAAACAATTTGTAATAAAGTTCATCCAATTTGGGATATTTATTTGGCAGACTTAGCCGTGTATGGAATGACAAATTAGGTATTTTGCATATATTACTGCCCATTTTCATCGTGTCAATTACTATATGCTTCTTTTTTTCAAATAACGCATTTTCTATCCCTTTGATTCTTATTATTTCAGATTTAATGACATTTAAGTCAAATGAAACATTGTGTCCTATAATGATGTCGGATTTATACAAGGCTAAATCCAAGAAAGAAATAACCTTATCCCTGTCTTCTCCATTTTTTACTGCTCTCTCATTAGATATTCCATGAATTTTAGTGGCAGATTCAGGAATAGTATACCCATCCGGTTTCAAAATCATATTCCGTTTTGCCAATATTCCATAGTTGTCATCTTCAATAATTAATGCAACTTGAACAAGATGAGGCCAATTGTCCAATTCTGTATACGGCAGATTGTCGTTTATTGGTAAACCTGTTGTCTCAGTATCAATAAAACATCTCAAATTCTTAAAGGGAGTTCCCCATATGCGATGTCCTTCTTCATCACATGAGTCATAATTCAAAAAAGGAACAGCATAGATAAATTCATCTTTTGCAAGATTTATATCGACACCATAATTCCCTATATGGAGTCGCAAATCTTGGCAAGACCAACCAACAGACACTCTGTCAAATATAAAACTGCTTAAAGGACGTTGATTTGTATCCAAGATAGCACACTTTATTTCATTGGCAGCACCTAAGAATTTCCCGACTTTTTTACCTGTATAATTCCCGATAACTATTATTGGATTTAGTTCGCTATAAAAGACTCTTGCATAATCCCATTTAAATGGAATTATTATTTCCTCTGCGACTTTTCCCACAATGTTATAGCCACCATATACATGGTCTTCTGTTTCTGATAATTTATCGTGTTCTTCTATTACGATTCCTTCTTTGTCTTTATCGAAATCATACACAGCTACCCAATTGCAATTTCGTTCCTCATAAGGTGAGACTTTCCATCGTGTCCTATCGGGCTTCATATTGTCACAACACAATGTGGACATTGTATTATATAGTGTACGCCCTTTGTGGTATAAATGAATCTCCACTTCTGTTTCATCTACAAACCGAATAAAATCAAATTCTGGAGATTTAAAGATATCAACTCCATAACTTTTACATGTGCAATCATACTTTAAAATCTGCCATTTATCTGTGTGTAACCTTACAATAAAATAATCATTATCCAATTCTCTTATATTTAGATATTTTTCAACATCTATTCTACAAGAAAGTGAAAATTGCTTATATGAAGATTGTATTTCAACAAAATAATCAGATTCATATATTATTTTAGAATCCTCAATAATACATAGCTTTTTATAATTTTCTATTTCTACTATAGCAAAGTATTCTCCATTATGCAAAATCCCAAATTCAACAATTTTATCACAATTATAACAGAATAAAATTGCCGTTAGAAGATGATTATCGTATGAACAGTAGTATACACTTGCTTCATTCTTTTTGCAGTCATACGTATTAGATTCTCTATTATCAAACACACACCATTTGCCATCCCTTTTGCCAATTAAAAAAGACACTTTGTGCTTTACGTTTACTTGTTCTATTGGCGGAATAGAAGTATATCTATCCCAATCATCAGGATAGATATTTTTTACAAAATAAGTTCCATCATAGAAATCAATAGGTTCTAATATATCATACGGACTGTCATCAAATTCATCCTTCGTGTTTCTAATATAGTATTTGTGAGATAGAATTTTGTATTTTGAATTAAATTCATCACAAATAAACGAGTATGTGATATTGCCATTATCATCATATCCATCACATTGCATGTGCTCTCGTTTTAAGACGAAATATACATCTGTGATTTCGAATAATCCATCAGGAGCGCCGCATTGACTTGTTGCTGCTTCAACCAAATCATCATCTGAACAATGCTTGCCACCTTTTGAATATATGGCATCATATTTACATGGAATAATTTCCTTAAATGCAATTGTTGTTTGAGAACTGAAGTGCTCGACAAAGTGCGTGTTAACGATACCATATTTGTAACCTTCATAATTATTACAAAGAACAACTATAGAGTAATTGTTGTACAAATAATCTAAATCCTCATATGCCGATGGATTATAATAACGTTTTGACATCTTTGCTACTATTTGATATTTTGTATCTATAATAACTTTTCCATCAAGGTCCACAGTTCCCCATTTCTCGTTTTTACACACAAAATAACCATCTTCTGCCTTATTGATATTATCATAGATAAAAGGTAATACAGTAGTAGCATCAAATCTTAACAATCCCCATTTTTTTGACAATGTGTCTTGTGCCCAAATTACCTTACTTGTATGATATCCAAAACTTAAATAGTTTAATGGTAAGATGAATTCCCCGTGTTTATTAACGATTCCATGTTTATTTTGCTGTGACACATCATAATAGCCAACAACCTCATCTACCGGGAACGCACTATCAAATTCAGCAAATGACTTTTCACCGAATTGATTAATGACTCCACTAAATATACCATTAATATATGTACTTGCAACTTGGTCATTATAGAAGAACACTTTGTGACTATATATTGGTTGTATTACAGCCTTGCCTGATTTGTCCAAACATCCCCATTTTCCTCCTGATATAAAGAAGCCACATAAGTCGTCTACCATTAATGTTCCCCCAATATTAAATGGTATATAACCGCATGCATCATTGTCTGGATCTATATGCTTCCCCATTGGTAATAAATTGTAGCTATTGGGAAGATCTATCCATGATTCACCAGTCTCGGGATTAAGAATGTTGTCATCTACAGAAATAATTCTCCAATTATCACCAACATCAATCCATAAAACTTCCTTTTCAGAAATATCCTTTCTTCTTCTTGCTTCCTTCTCTTTTGTATAGAAATTAGCTAAGGATTCCTCTAAAAGATAATCCTCATCATCAGATTCAATCTTATATTTTATTGATTTCAGATTAATATCATCTTTTTTAAAGTCGATAATATAAGAACCTTTGCGCAGTTCTATCTTTAATATGGAATTTGGAAAAGCTTCACCAACTTCTTCAAAATCGCAATAGACAAGGCATTGAATGTCTACTAATATTTTTAATATTGAACTCATACAATTTCCTTTTTGAAACGTCAAATATCTATCTCACAATTAACTCCAGGAATGAGAATATCATATCCATAGGAAGAATTCCAGATTATTTTCATATTCATGAATACTTCTTTCATCATTTGATTGTATATTTTTATTATATGTTATGAGAATAGCTTATTTCATTTATTATATAGTGTTTAATCTGTTGCGTTAACCAAGCAGCGTTATTGATTTTTCTTTCCTCATCGCCTCCCTCGGCACATATGCCGTAGCTGCCAAGCACCCATCAAACAACTCAACTACCACGCGCTGCTGCCCTGCAATCCTCGCCACTCTGCCATGAACACCCTTGAACTCACCTTCTGTTACAATTACGTTGTCACCAAGTTTGAACAGGATGTTGTTAGAGGTGATAGGAATGATATGCGGATTCTTGACATATGTGAGACGGATGAAGTTGTTCATGGCTTCATCTCGGATTATGAGTGGTGGATTGCGGTTGGGATTGTCTTGAAGATGGATGGTATGGTCAAAGTAGTAGCTGAGCAACGATTTGCTTTCATTTGCAACAACCTTGTTGTCGTGGAGCAAAGTTTCAACTTGCTCTGCTGTTGCATTGAGAAAAATAAGGGAGGGGAGGAGTGGTTTGGTGGTGATTCGCTTCTTGCCTTGCTTCCTTACCTCTTTATATTGCAAAGGAACATAACATTCGAGTCCTTTAGCCTCTACAAAGGTCTTTGCTTTGTCAATGCGTCCATACGAAACTCTTAGCACGAACCATTGTTTGTTTCCGACAGGCACATTCTCTACCGACACCCCATATCTGACATCATTAGAAGTGGAGGGCGTGCGAGAGGTAAGTCCTGCACTTGGACACGATGAGCCAGTGTCGGATGGCTGCCCATTATACAATGAAGCGTCTGCCTTAGAAGGCTGGTTGGTAGTATCTTCCAATGTTGTTCAGAGGTTAGATTAAAACCAATAGACTTATTCTTGATGGAATTGTCATAATGTGACTACAAAGATATGAAAACTAAACAAGAATGGAAAAAGAAAACAAGGAAAATATTTGTGTTGTGGAGTTCTTTAATTTATTAGGGCTGTTGATGGCTGACTGATAGCGACTCATCTGCCAGACCATATACGAAACATCAAACGGTTTTTTGCATAGTCGCCAATAGTAAGAATCTTATAGGTATGCGAACCTATACCTATAGGCGGAGTGCCTTTATAAATATTGCTGACCGCTGGAATGTGTACCTTTGTTCATGGTTGCTTGAATTGATATTTGCAATAAACAAGGGTAACTAAAAAGGCTGGATTCTTCGTGATGGAATCCAGCCCTAATTATTTTTGCTCAAAATATCTTAGCATACAGCAATAAGAAGTTATGCATGATTGCAATATCCTGTTATATATACTGCAGAATGTAAATATTGTTTGTCTTCTTACATCCTCATTATCCTTCTCTTATTACCACTGTCACGCCGCGTGCAGCCTGCGCTCCCATCACCAGCGCCTGCTCTATGTCGGCAGTCTTTGATGGTCCAGAGATGAATGTGCCGATTCCGGTTTCTGGCATGCAGATGCGGTCGTATGCCTCGTGCATGTTGTTCACGATGCCGCTCTTCGGGAGGACGATGACCAGATATTCGCTGATGAAGCATACTGCTTTCTCCTTCATGTCCTGCGGAATCCAGACGCAACCATTCTCCGCCACTCCAATCTGTCCGTACACCACTCCTACGTCGGTGCCGTTAAGGTCTTGCGCCTCTGCCACGGTGTCGGGATTGATGGTGGCGATGGTGAGTTCTGCGATGTTAGAGGCGATGGTCTTTGCCTCAGGATAGGCGTTTCTTACGATGTCGTCGAGCTTTTCGTTCGGCTTAGCCATCACCACTTTGCTGCCCACCGACATGCTCATATCCACAAACTGCTTTACCGTGTCGTCGTACGATATGCCGTCTATCGGTGTGTCGGGCATCGGATACTGTTCGTGTGTGTTGCGTCGCAACTTCTCCAATAGTTCGTCTTTGTATGTCATTGTTCTTTCTGTTCGTTTTGGTTCAGTTTTCCTTTCTTCCACATTGTCTGGAACGACTCATTCGCAAATTTCGGCATTGCGTGTCCCACGCCCCACGGATTGAGTGAGCGTATGTGCGTAAGACTGTCAGGTATGAGGTTGGCAAGAGGAGCCAGACGCAAGGCTGAAGAATAGAGTAGGGGATGGTTGAAGAGCTCTTCCATTCCCTTTGACATGCACTTCTTCATCGTGTTCGCCTTGTGCAGCGAGTCGAGCTTCTGTCTCCACATATAGACCTGCGAACCGGGGTTCACCTTAGCCGGGCATACGTTGTCGCATGAGAGGCAGAGCGTGCAAGCGCTGACGTTGTCGCTGTAGCGTGACGCATCGTGCAGCATACCAAGGTTGATGCCGATAGGTCCGGGGATGAAGTAGGTGTATGAGTAGCCACCCGAGCGGCGGTATACGGGGCAGGTGTTCATGCAGACTCCGCAGCGAATGCACTTCAGCGTTTCCCAATGCTCGTCGTTGGCAAGGATGTCGCTTCGTCCGTTGTCCACGAGTATGACGTGCATCTCCGCTCCCGGTCTTGCCTGACGGAAGTGTGAGGTGTATGCCGTTGTGGGCTGTCCGGTAGCAGAGCGGCAGAGCAGTCGCTGGAATACGGCGAGCGACTTGTAGTCGGGCACAATCTTCTCTATTCCCATTGCCACGAGATGTAGCTTGGGCATTGATGTTGACATGTCGGCGTTGCCCTCGTTGGTGCAAACCACGATATCGCCGGTCTTTGCCACACCAAAATTGCATCCGGTCATTCCTGCTCCTGCTTCCATAAACTGGTTGCGTAGATGCTTGCGTGCGCATTGCGTAAGGTATGTCGGGTCGTAATTGCCTTTCTCCGTGCTGATGCCTTTCTCCTCGAACATCTGTCCCACCTCTTCTCGCTTTAGGTGTATGGCAGGCATTACGATGTGGCTCGGTTTCTGATGTAGCAGTTGCAGGATGCGTTCGCCAAGATCGGTCTCCACGACGTCGATGCCGTGATTCTCAAGGAACGGGTTCATGGCACACTCCTCGGTAAGCATCGACTTGCTTTTCACCATCTTCTTTACGCCATGACTTTGCAGTATGTCGAGCACGATGTTGTTAAAGTCGTTGGCATCTTTAGCCCAATGCACAATGACGCCACGGCTCTCCAGTTGCGTGCTGAACTCCTCCAGATAGTCAGCCAAGTGCGTTACGGTGTGCTGCTTTATCTGGCTGGCATGTTCGCGCAGCTCCTCCCATTCTGACAACCCTGACGCCATGTTGTCGCGTTTTTGTCTTAGCGACCAGAAGGTGGCGTCGTGCCATGTGGTCTTTGCTCTGTTGTCGTTGAAGCGTCGTGCCGCTTCTGAATGTATTGTGCTCATAGTCCTGCTGCTAATATTTCTACCACGTGTATGAACTTTATAGGCTTGTTCTCCTTCTTTGCAATGCCCTGCATGTGCATAAGGCATGACGAGTCGGGACCGGTGATGTATTCCGCTCCCGTAGCCATGTGACGTTCTATCTTGTCCTCTCCCATGCGTTTTGACACGTCCGGCTCTTCCACGGAGAACATACCTCCGAATCCGCAGCACTCGTCTTTTCTCTCCGGCTCACGGATGGTGATGCCGTCCACGAGTTTAAGCAAGTCGATAATCTTGTTGAACTGCGGCACTTGTCTTTCTGAGGGCGACGACAGTCCTAGTTCGCGTACGCCGTGACACGAGTTATGTACGCTGACTATGTGCGGGAAGTGAGCCTTGAGGCTTGTTGGTTTTACGACGTCGTGTAGAAACTCTACCACGTCCATTGTCTTCTTTGACGTGAGACATTCGTGATTGCCCTTGGCAAGTCGTGGATGATAAAACTTGACAAAAGCCGCGCACGATGCCGATGGTGCAACCACGTAGTCGAACCCCTTGAAGAGGTCGTCGAAGTGTCGTGAGATGTCCGTAGCCATCTTCTCAAAGCCAGCGTTTGCCATAGGTTGTCCGCAGCAAGTCTGCTTGAGAGGGTAGGTGACGTCGAGTCCGAGGCTTGTCAGGAGCTTGTACGTTGCCACTCCCACTTCCGGATACAATGCATCGACGTAACATGGAATAAACAATCCTATCTTCATAATGTCTTTAAAACCCTATTAGCGTGTAAAAAGTGTTCTTCTTTTTTGTTGTTTTTATTCGTTGGCAAAAGTAATAATAAAAAATGAAAATGTTTATCCGTTATTATTTATTAAAAGTTAATTTTACGGTGTAGCGAATGATTGGCTATTTAAAGTGAATTAGAAAAATTCTAATCCTTATATCATCATCCCGTCCTGTAACACCTCGGTACGTGAAAAACATATCTTTCAATAATGAAGAATATCGCAACGATAGAATTTATCTATGAAAGTATAGTTGGTGTCTTTGGTATATCTATAATAAAAGCATTATCTTTGTACGCGAAATCGAAACACCAATTTAAAGAACAAGGAAAACAATATGGAAACGAGAAAAGAAATAGCGGCAGAAAAGAAACGTTGCGGTTCACATAATTGCACACAGGCTGTGCTTTGCACCTACCACGATTTCACCGGAATGGAAGAAGAAACTATTAAGAATGCGGGCAATGCCTTTGCGGCTGGTATGGGTAATATGGATGGAACTTGTGGCGCCCTCGTTGGAGCTGGCATCGTACTCGGACTTGCCACTAAGGACAAGGCAAAGTCTATCAAGGGCATGAGGCACATTATGGATAAATTTAAGCAGCGCAATGGTGCTACACAATGCAAGCTGCTAAAAGGTGTGGGCACAGGAAAGGTGCTTCGCGAATGTCCACTTTGCGTGGCTGACGCATCTGAATTTCTGGAAGAAATACTGGAAAAGGAAGGCTGCCGGAAGTAAGCTGTAGAATCTATACGACATTCTTATATATCAAACCATTATACCCAACAACGACATGGCTAAGTATAAAGCAATTAACGAGCAGGACCGCTGCGTGGCATGTGGTCAATGGGAATACCGCTACTAAGCAATACGGTTGCATTGGAATGGCGTGCAGTTGGCACTACTTTGCAAACGTTATACAATTTCGTGGAATGAAAAAGCATTCTTGTTGATTTTTTTTCGTTTACACGGATATTATTCGTATATTTGCAACCTATTTTTAAAATCAAGATAACCTATTAAATGTCAAAAAGATTTCTAACCCTCGCTGCAATGTTCATGCTTGCAGCCTCTGCTTTCGCCGTGCCGGCGAAGCGTGTGAAGCGTCAGGTGCAGCAGCCTGATGGCTCCGTGCTCACAGTGATGTTGCGCGGCGACGAGAATTTCCATTACACAAGTACAGAAGATGGTCAGCCGTTGGTGCAGCGTGCTGATGGTGCATATTGCTATGCTACGTTCGATAGCAACGGTAAGTTGACTGCGTCTGCGCAGGTGGCTCACGACGTTGAGAGTCGTGGTGCTGCAGAGTTGTCGTTCTTGAACTACTACACTGCCGAATCGCAGAAGGTGCGTTCGCTCGGTATGGAGCGTGCTAAGCAGCGCAACGCTCGCCGCATGGCTCGCCTCGCTAATCGTGGCGTGGTTGATGCTTCGGGCAAGCCGGTGCGCAGGGTTATGGCTGGTGCTACTGGTGGCGAAGGTATCGGCGTCACGGGTAAGCGTAAGGGCCTTGTAATCCTCGTGAACTTTAAGGATAAGAAGATGCAGTCGAAGCACACTCAGGCTGAGTGGAACGACTATTTCAATAAGGTGGGTTACAATAAATACGGCAATAATGGCTCTGTTCACGACTATTTCTATGCGCAAAGCTATGGCAAGTTAGACCTTGAGTTCGACGTAATAGGTCCGGTTACAGTGTCGAAGAACATGGCATCATACGGTGCTAATGATGCTCAGGGCAACGATATTGACCCCGCAGGTATGATTAAGGAGGCTTGCGAATTGGCTTATGCTAAGGAGAAGATGGATATGTCGCAGTACGACTGGGATGGCGATGGTGCTGTCGACCAGGTGTACGTGATTTATGCTGGCTATGGTGAGGCTGCAGGTGGTGACGCGAATACCATTTGGCCTCACGAGTGGGACATACAAGGTGGAGGTTACAGCCTTGTGCTTGGCGGTCAGCGCATCCGTACATACGCTTGCTCGTCGGAACTGAATGGCGGCTCTGGTACATATATCAGCGGTATTGGTACTGCTTGTCACGAGTTCAGCCACTGTATGGGCATCCCCGACTTCTACGACACAGCAGGAAGCAGCTTCGGTATGGACGCATGGGACTTGATGGACTACGGTTCGTATGGCGGTGATGGTTATGAGCCTACTGGATATAACACTTACGAGAAGTGGGTGAGTGGCTGGATTGAGCCTACTATCCTCACCGAGCCTTGCTACATAAAGAATATGAAGCCGCTGAGCGATGCTCCTGAGGCGTGCGTTGTGTTCAACGAAGCGAACAAGAACGAATACTATATCTTCGAGAACCGCCAGCTGAAGGGCACCGACGTTGCTCTCCCTAACCACGGTATGCTTGTCATACACGTCGACTACGACCAGAAGGTGTGGTTTGACAATGAGGTGAACAACACGTCTAACCACCAGCGCTTCACTGTTGTGCCTGCCGACAACAAACTTACGTCGGAGACAGTATCCGGCGATACATACCCTGGCACCACAAAGTCGACCGAGCTGACCGATACCTCGAAGCCGGCTGCTACATTGTTCAACGCTAATAGCGACGGACGCAAGTTCCTCGGCAAGCCAGTGACAGAAATCACGGAGAAGGATGGTCTTATCTCGTTCACATTTATGGGCGGTGTTAATCTCGATGCACCACAGCCGAAGGTGATGAACATGACCGAGACATCGTTCACCGGCGGTTGGAACGCAGTGGATGGAGCCGAAAGCTACACTGTAGAACTGCGCGAGAAGAGCAATCTGCCTTCTGTAGATGAGGCTGTTAAACTGAGCGAAGACCTCAGCAAATGGGGCGAGAAACTTGCAGTAGAGGGCACAATCGATATTTCTGCCGACCTTGATAGCAAGATGCAGAATAAGGGTTGGACAGGAGATAAGGTGTTCGAGTGTCCGGGTTGTGCAAAGATTGGTACTGCGAAGAAGCAGGGCAACCTCACTTCGCCTCTCATTACCGACAACTCTTCGGCAAGTGTAACCGTTCGTCTCTCTGCAAGCGCATACGGCAAGGATGCTACTGATATTACAGTGTCGCTCCTTGATAACGATGATGCAACAATCGCTGAGCAGACAATAACAATGGACGGCATGATGGCTACAATCGTACTCGACAATGCCGACATGAAAGACTACAAGGTAATGGTGCAGCCGAAGAAGCGTGGCTATATCTACTTTGTAGGTATCTACGACGGCGACTACTCGGCAGAGGACTTCCTGAGCATGAACGTCGCTCCGAAGACAGCAATGAAGGCGGTTGCACAGCGTTTCACGGGTATAAAGACTACTTCGTATAAGTTCGATAAGCTCACAGCTGGCACTGCATATCAGTGGCGTGTGTGCGCCGTAGCCGGCGACGCAATGTCGAAATGGAGTGCTTGGCAGACTGCCGACCTCAGTACTTGGAGTGGCATCAACGGCGTGACTGAGAACTTGACACAGCTTGCTGCCGGCGACCTCGTGAAGGTTTATTCTTCTGTGGGCACTGCTCTCGGCACTATGACTTACGGTGACTTCTGCCGCATGGCGCTGCCTGCTGGTGTTTATGTAGTGAAGAGTGCAAAGACTACACTTAAGGTGACAAAGTAAGAAGCTTTATAGGGGGCGTAATCGCCCCATAAAGTGGATGTATAGTGATACAAAAAAGCCTGTTGGAGCAATGCTTCAACAGGCTTTTTTGTATCTTATAAGGTTGCATTACTAAAGAGACTATAATCTTTAGAGCTCACTGTGCAATTTACTTAACGATGATTTCGTCGGTGAAGAGCCAACCGCCATCCTCTGTTGTGCTACCCTGCACACGGATGTAGCGTGTCTTTGCATTGCCCTTCCACGCAAGGTTGCGGAAACCGAGCTGTATGTCGCGGTCGACGGGAGTAGACTTGCTGTAAACCTCCTTGAAGTTCTGACCATCCTCGCTGAACGAAATCTTGTACTCCGACGGGAAGAACACCCATGCGCCGTAAGCCTGCATGAAGTCGGCAGCCACGGTAGAGATCTTCTGTACCTTGCCGAGGTCGATAGTGAGGTCGAGACAGTAGCCCTTGTTGCCGAGGAAGCCCTGCCACTTCTGGTCACCGTATGTCCATCCGCCGTGCTGTCCGTCGACGAGAGTCTTGTCGCCCTGCGCCTTGTACTTGTCCTCGTAGCGGTGGTTGAAGATGATGTTGCAACCTATCGCCTTGTGCTTTGTGGTCTTGAACGACTCTGGACGTTCGCCGCGTTCCTTCTTCAAGTCGAAGGTGTTCACGCCTTGCTTGTGCAGACGCTCGCACTCTACGATGGCACGCTTGCGGAACTCAGGATAGTCCTTGGTTTTTGTACCGTTCCATCCAATCTCAGCGATGGCGAGCGCACGCGGATAGAGCATATACTCTACGTGAGAGGCTGTAGGTACGTATTCGGTCCAGAGGTTAGCCTGCACGCCGGTTATCTTGCTGCGTACATCCTCGGGCAGAGTGCCGCCAGGCACGTAGCTGTATACCTTTTCGAGTGGGAGGAAACCACCGATAGCCTCGGGCTGAGTGTCGGGAGCATCCTGATAGTAGTCGAGATACCAGTATCCGCTAGGCGAGAGCACCACGTCGTAGCCATGGTCGATAGCCTCTTGCGCCTTCTCAAGACCGCGCCACACCATAACAGTGGTGTTCTTGGCGAGGTTGCCGGCTATCACCTCGTCCCAACCCACGAGCTGGCGTCCGTGGTCGGTGAGGAACTTTCCGAAGTGAGCGATGAGGTGCGCCTGCAGACCATCCTTGTCCGTGCCGAGCTCCTTCATCTTCTGCTGGCAGAGCGGACAAGAAGGCCATGAAGCCTTGTCTGCCTCGTCGCCACCGACGTGGATGTACTTAGAGGGGAAGATGTCCATCACCTCTTTCAGTACGTTCTCGAGGAAGTCGTATGTAGCCACGCTGCCTGGGCAGAAGTCCATCTGCTTGTAAGGCTCGTGTGTGCAAGAGAGCTCCGGGTAAGCGGTGAGCACCTCAGCCGAGTGTCCCGGCATCTCAATCTCGGGCACGATCGTTATGCCACGCTCTGCTGCGTACTTCACGAGGTCGCGCAGCTCGTCCTGAGTGTAGTAGCCGCCGTATGCGCCCTCTTCGCCTTCGTTCTTGTACTTGCATCCGAGTTTGCTCCACTCCTTCCATGTCTTTCCTTCGCGCCATGCAGCAAGACTGGTGAGGCGAGGGTAGCGCTTGATCTCTATGCGCCAGCCTGCAGCGTCAGTGAGGTGAAGGTGGAGACGGTTGAACTTATACTGTGCCATCACGTCAATCTGCTTCTTGAGAAAAGCGATTGGCTGGAAGTGGCGCGACACGTCGAGCATCAGCGAGCGCCACTTGAATGCGGGAGCATCATGAACGTCGCACGCCATGATGCCATTCTTCTGCTTCAGCTGCTCTACGGTCTGCCAGGCGAAGCGGAAGCCGTCGGCTGTAGCAGCACTGATGAGCAGTGTGTCCTTAGTGATGTGGAGGTTGTAAGCCTCGGGCGACGTAGCGTTGGCAAGGCGTGTGAAGCGTACCACCTGCTGAGCGTTGTTGTCAGCCTTTGCTGACCACTGCTTCGAGTAGATGTTCTCTGCATCCGCGCCAACCTCGTTGATGAGTTTCACCTTTGTTGTTGCGGTGCTGAACGCGCCCTTGCCTGCATTGAACGACTGCGGCTTTGGTAGCAACGAGTGTGCCGATGCTGCTTGAGCGGTAATCATGCAGCCGAAGAGTAGGGCTGCTAATGGTTTGTTTGTCATTTTATAGTTATCAGTTTTTAAATTAGTACCTTTAAGTGTTCTCCTGCGTGGTTCTTGCAAGAAACACGCAGGCTTATCTGTCTATGAAGTAGGCGGCGAACGCCAATGCTATCATTATAATAGCAATGGTGAACACCACGATGTATGCAACTTTTGCGTACAATTTCTTTCTTTGTATAGCCTTTAGGCTTTGTTCGCGAAAAGCGTCAATGCCCTCTTTCTTGTGGCTATGTCTATGCTTATGTTTGTGTTCTTGCATAATGCGAGTATATGTTAACAACTTGTGTTGTTTGATAAATTAGAATTGAGGAGAGTGATTTAGAACTTCACGTCGAGCTGAAGGTCGAACATGTTATAGTTCGACTTATTCAGGCTACGGTCGTTGACGCGAGCATATTCTGCTGCAATCATTACGTGCTTGCCAATCCAGTAGTTGGCACCAATCTCGTACTGAGTCTTCGATGTGTGCCAGTTGGCTTGCGGACGATAGAGATCGTAGCGCGCCTTTGCATAGAGTTTCTTGCTGATAACCGGCGCAATCATAAGTGCGTAGAAGCCGTCAGCCTTGTCGCCTGCAGCGTAGTTGATAGTGCAGTCGGTCTCCTTGCCAGAAGCGTTAGATGTCTTGAAGCCGTAGCCCTGACTGTGGATATACTCCGAACGCACGGTCCAATCGTGGGCTGCATATTCGGCGCTGATGGCATAGCGGTTCTTCTCAAGCGAGCGCACACCGTTCTTAGCTACAGCGTTTCCGTTAGCGTCTACCTCAGTCCATGTGCCCTTGCGAGCATACGAACCGGTCCATCCGAAGGCACCGATGCGCAGACCCTTCACTGGAGCCACCCATACGCCGCCGATGATGTCCTTGCGCTGGTCGACATCCTTCATGTTAGTGCCCTGACCATTGAACACGCCCACCTGATAGTGGAGGTAGTGGTGTCCGTCGTTAGCCTTGAGCAGGTCGCCCTGCAGCTGCACGCCGATGTCGCGTCCGTTGCTTGAGTGTTCGCCGTTGCGGTCGCTGAATCCGGCAAGCTTAGTGACGTTCTGCGAGTAGCTCATAAAGCCCTGCGTAATTGGGTGCATGGGGTTTTCGAAGGTGAACGGGCGCTTGAACTGACCCGCCTTCACCTTGAACGCATCGTACTTTTGCCACTCGGCGAAGGCATCGACCATACGTGGTGCCACGGTGAGGTTAGAGGTGTTGCCGTTCACCTGCAGCTGCGCCTTCCAGTAGAAGTCCTTTGCCACGCGTCCTTCGAGTGCCATACGCACCATACGGATGTTGAACGAGTTGATGTCCTTTTCGCCCTTGTTGCTTTCCTTGTCGCTGTACTGATACTGCGACATGATGTAACCGCTGAACTTGATGTCGCTAAGCACTTTCAGCTTCGCTTCTTTCTCTTGTGCTGACACATTGCCGAAAGCGAGAGCGGCGAGTGCGAGAGTTGCTAATGTTTTCATTATGAGTTTTGAATTTTGAGTTTTGAATTGTTGCGACATGCGTCGCAATTTTGAGTTTTGAATTTTGAGTTGAGAGTTGCGAATTCAAAATTCCAAATTGAATAATTCCTAATCGGCGTAGCCGACAATTCAAAATTCAAAACTCAAAATTCAAAACTCGATTTATTTTTCTTCCAAAAGAACTACGTTCTCCACGTGCGGCGTATGCGGGAACATGTCCACCGGCTGCACCGCCATCACTTTGTATGCCACGTCGAGCGCCTGGAGGTCGCGTGCCTGCGTAGACGGGTTGCAGCTTACGTAGACGATACGCTTCGGGTGGGCGCGCAGGATAGTGTCTATCACGTCCTGGTGCATACCGGCGCGTGGCGGGTCGGTGATGATCACGTCGGGGCGACCATGCTCCTGGATGAACTCGTCGTTGAGAATGTCCTTCATGTCGCCGGCGTAGAACTTGGTGTTGCTGATGTTGTTCACCTCAGAGTTCACCTTTGCGTCCTCGATAGCCTCGGGCACGTACTCGATGCCTATCACCTCGCGTGCCTGACGCGCCACGAAGTTGGCGATGGTGCCCGTACCGGTATAGAGGTCGTACACCAGTTCGTCGCCGGTGAGCTTGGCGAAGTTGCGTGCCACGGAGTAGAGGTGATAAGCCTGCTCGGTATTGGTCTGGTAGAAGCTCTTCGGACCAACCTTGAAGCGCAGGTCCTCCATCGTCTCGAAGATATGGTCGTTGCCCTTGAACACAGAGAGGTCGAGGTCGCCGAAGGTGTCGTTGCACTTCTGGTTGTCGACGTACATGAGCGATGTTATCTCCGGGAACTTGTCGGCGATGTGCTGCAGCAACGCCTTGGCGCGCTGCTCATCGCCCTCCTCGTCGTAGTGGAACTGGATGAGTACCATCCACTCGCCCGTGTTCGAGTTGCGTATCATGATGTCGCGCAGCAGTCCGTGCTGCTGTCTGAGGTCGAAGAACGTCATGCCGGTAGAGTAGGCGTAGTCGCGAATGGCGTTGCGAATCTTGTTGTGCAGGTCGTCCATGAGCCAGCACTTCTCGATAGGCAGAATCTTGTCGAAAGCTCCGGTGATGTGGAAACCGATGCCGTTCATGTTGTCGAACTGCGTGCCTTCGGCAATCTGCTCGCGTGTGAGCCAGCGCTTGTTGCAGCATCCGAACTCCAGCTTGTTGCGGTATTCCTTGATGTGTACCGAGCCCATGATAGGCATGAACTCCGGCAGCTCTATCTTTCCGATGCGTGTGAGTTGGTCGAACACCTGCTGCTGCTTAGCCTTCAGCTGCTCCTCGTAGGGCAGGTTCTGCCATTTGCATCCGCCGCAGATGCCGAAATGCTCGCACATTGGCTCCGTGCGTACGTCGCTCTTCTTGATGAAGCGTATTACTTCCGCCTCGCAGTAGCTGTGTTTCTTCTTGCGTACCTGCAGGTCAACCACGTCGCCGGGCACGGCGAACGGCACGAAAACAACCATGTCGTTGACGTGTGCCAGTGATTTTCCTTCGGCAGCAACCGCCTCAATAGTTACGTTCTCGAGTATTGGTAGTGGTTTCTTCTTTCTTGACATTATTATATATGTATTATTTTAAAATGCAAAATTAGAAAAATAATTTGAGATTTTAAAATAATATACAAAAAGTTGGAATAAGAAGGGTGAATTGCGCAGAAAATCAAACAGTAGGAGGCTACGGCATTCTTGCCGTAGCCATTAGCAACTGAAATATAACTATTCGCAATGGCTACGGCAGGAATGCCGTAGCCTCCTACCATTAGTATTGTTGCCTTAATATTACTTGACGCCCAGTTCTGCAAATCCCATTGCCTCGCCAGCTACGACCATACGCTCAGCGCGCAACTTCACGTAGCGTGTCTTTGTGGCGTTGAAAGTTACGGTCTGTAGTATCGGGTTGTTCTGCAGGTTTGAGAACTCGCCGCTCTTCAGCACGCGCTCGTTGGCGCCCTTAGCGTCGCACGCCGCGATGGTGTAGGTGTGTATGAGTCCGCGTCTGCCCTCGCTCTGGTCGGGCAGATACTGCAATGCGGAAATCTCCTGCTCGCTGCCAAGGTCGATAAGCACTTCGTTGCCTTTGCAGAACCAAACGGTCTGCGGGTTGCGGTCGGCAGCCTTCTCCCATTCAGCCTTGTCGACGCCGAGGATAGCGAACGGCAGAGACTTGATAGCCTCGGCTGTGGGGTTCCATGTGAGCTGTGCGTCCTTGCCGCCGTAGTAGATGCCCACATTGTTGAGGCAGATAGGTCCGCGCGAGTCGATGATGCGCACGCGCACGCTTTTCGCCTCCACGGTGCGGAAGCGCAGCAGACGCTTGTAGCCGATAGTTGTCGTCTCCTCGCCCTGCTCAACGCTGCGCCATGTCTTGCCGTCAAGATACTCCACGGCGAACTTCTTCACGCGCTGTCCGAGCGGTATGTACTCCTGCAGCATGATGCGGTTCATCAGCTGTGGCTTCTTGAAGTCGAACGTTATGGTAGCCGATGTAACGCCGTCGGCGGTAGCCCAATATGTATCCCACGAGTTGTCGGTCATAGCTTTTGCTGTGAAGTCGCCGCCACGCTCGTTGCTCACTTTCGGAGTCATGCCAGCCACGAGGTTGTGTTGCAACTCGCGCTGAATCATCTTGTGGAAGTTGACGGCATTAGCCGAGTCGGTGGGGTGGATGAGTCCTTCGCGGTCGACGGGGAAGTTGAGCAGCAACGTAGCGTTGTGTCCCACCGAGCGATAGTAGAGGTCGGCAAGCTGCTCGGGCGACTTCACACGATCGTCCTCTTCGGGGTGATAGAACCAACCCGGACGAATAGACACGTCGCACTCGGCAGCTGTCCACTGGTCGCCGTCGGCGTGTCCGTACTGCAGTTCGGGGTAGTTGGGGTAGCCCGGGTAAACCGTGTTCTTGCGCAGGAACGCCCAGTTGGTCTCGCCGGCAAATCCTTTCTCGTTGCCCACCCAGCGGCAGCCCGGACCGCCGTCGCCGAACACTACGGCGTTCGGTTGGATGCTGTCGAGCATAGCGAAGATGTGCGGATAGTTGTAGTAGTTCTTGCGGTCGATTGTGCGCGAGTCCTTCGCACCGCCATAGTAGCCGTCGCCGCCGTTGGCTCCGTCGAACCACACCTCGAACACGTCACCGTAGTTGGTGAGAAGGTCGTGCAGCTGAGCGTAGAAATATGGCAGGTAGCCCGGTGTGGCATAGTCGGCACGCGAGCGATCCCACGGCGAGAGGTACACTGCGAACTTCAAGTCGTACTTCTTGCACGCCTCCGACAGTTCGCGCACGATGTTGCCCTTGCCGTTCTTGTACGGCGAGCGGCTCACGTTGTAGTCGTTGCCCTCGAAGGGCCACAAGCAGAAGCCGTCGTGATGCTTGGCGGTGAGTATCACGCCCTTCATGCCGGCTGCCACGAGTGTCTTTGCCCACTGCTCGCAGTCGAGACGTGTGGGGTTGAACGTAGCAGGGTCGGAGTCGCCGTAGCCCCATTCGCGGTCGTTGAACGTGTTCAGACCGAAGTGGATGAAAGCGTAGGTCTCCATGCGCTGCCAGTCGATTTGCTTCTGCTCAGGGAGCGGAAGGATGGGAGCCGGAGCCTTCACTGTGCTCTGTACCGACGCGGTGAGGCTGGCAAGAGCCATTACTGATGATATGATTAGTTTGTTCATTTTGCTGTTATGATGTTTTGAGGGGCTTATTGTTTATTACAAGGTGTATTTGCCTGCTGTAATCTTCTTTACACAGAGTTTCTTGAATACGATGTTATAGTAGTCGTCCGGCTCTGTCTCCGGGTGGCGGAATGCATCCTCCTCGTAGAGGAAAAGAATCTTGCCGTCCTTCGCCTGCACCATTGTAGAGTAAGCCGAAGTGGTGGTGCTCACCTGGTATGCACCCTCCCAATCCTTAGCTATCGCCTCTGGCGACGCATAGTCGGTTTTCGTGCGCAGTGCTTTGTAGAAGATAGCCACGTTGGAGCGACCCGGACCCGTTGGCACGCTCTGCAGCATCAAGTCGACCGCTTTGCCCTGCGCGTCCTTCGCCTTCACCACGAGGATTTCGCCGTTGCACGCGCTGTCGCCGTTCTTCACGCCGTTGTTGGCAGCCGACGAGAACGCCACTGTGCCCCAGGCACCCGTAGCCTTCTTCTTGTCAGCGTACTTATAGATGTTGAAGAAGCGTCCGTTCTGTGTGCGCGAGCTGATTAGCACATCGCCGTTCGGCAGCTCCTCGAGCTTTGCCTCGTCGCCCTTGGGTGCAGTCTCGGCAGCGTTAGCACCCAGCAGGTGCCATGCCTTGCCGAAGTCGTCGCTGTAGAGCACGCGGTTGCCCTCGTGTGTGGTGAGTGCCGTGTACACACGATAGTGCGAGCCCACCTTGATGCGCGAGCTTTGGCAGATGCGTCCGCTTGTGAAGAATGCCGACTTCATGCCGTCCACCAGTCCGTACACGTGCTGCGTCACCTCCTCAGCCTTCCATGTCTTTCCCTCGTCCGACGATGTGTAGCGACCCATCATCTGCGGGTTCTCGCGTGTCGACTCCCAGTAGCCCACGCCGCCCGAGGCGCACATGAGCAGTATCTCGCCCGTCTCGCGGTCGCATACCACGGCAGCGTCGCCGTGAGCGCAGTCGAAACTGCTTGCAATGCGGTTGCCTCCGCGTGCCACCATCTGCTCCGTTGCGGTCCATGTCTTGCCACCGTCGGTGCTCTCCTTCATCACGATGTCAATATGGCGTCCGCCGCCGATGTCCTTGTTGTCGTAGCGGTGGTCGGTGAAGGCGATTATCTTGCCCGACTTGCACTGGATGATTGCCGGAATGCGATACTGTGCGTCGGCGTGCAGAAAGAGCTTCGTGCCATCGGCGAGGCTCTTGCAGCATCCGTTAGCAGGCTTGCCTGCGCAGCATCCGCTGGTTGGCTGTTTGCCGCAAGTCATTTTACACTGTGCCGTAGCTGTTGTGCCGAGCGTCATGCCGGCAGCAAGAAATAGGGTAGGGAGTAAATGCTTCATTTCTTGATATTTTGACTGATATGATTTATTTAGTAGATGTTAATTCTGCAAATTTACGGATTTTTCCTGACAAAAGACTCGTTGTCGCTACTTTTTTGATGCCCTATTATATATAATGTATATAAGTTTCGCACGTCCCATCGTCTACTCGTCTCTTGTCTACTCGCCTCCTGTCTCTTGTCTACTCGTCTCCTGTCAAGCCGATTGCGTCCGCTGTCCGGTCAGATTGCGTCCACCGTCCGATCAGATTGTGTCCGCCGTCCAATCAGATTGCGTCCGCTGTCCGATCTGGTTGCGTCCGCCGTCCGATCAGATTGCGTCCGCTGTCCGACGGTTATACCAGCACTGCTACATTGTACAAACGAGCTGAAAAAATGACGTAACGTCAGCCGTTTGCTGATTGAAAGTGGCATTTTATAGTTGAAAGTGAAACTTTTTTGGTCTAATTGTTGTTAGTTTCAATATTAAATCGTATATTTGTGGCAAAATTTCTAACTAAAAAAACACGTATTATGAAACACAACTACATGTTAGGCCTTGCGATGACGGGCTTGTTAAGTTTGCCGTCGTACGTACAAGTTAGTGCACATCAGTTCCCAACGCCTTTCAATGCAGCTAAAGCGTTTGCAGCTCCGGTATGGTCACCGAAGACTCCTTCGCTTGCTCCATCGGCTATTGACGACAAGTCGAAAGGCATCACGATGTATGCTGGCGAACGTATGGACCAAAGCAAGAAGCGTTCGTTTATCAAGTTTAAATCGAAGGATGTACAAAACTTCCAGCAGATTCAGTACTATCAGTTTGAAGATAAAGTAGGCGAGCAGCTGTATGGTCTTACATGTGGAGCGTCAGATGGTAAGAACTACTATGGTTTCTTCGCATACGACTATACGTTCAGCCAGATGGTTAAGCACTTCTCTAAGATCGACTTGGAGACAGGCGATACAACACACATCCGCTCGTTCACTAAGGATGAGCAGAAAGCGTGGTACGGCAATGGCTATGGCGGTACGCTGCGCAATGCGCTTTACGACATGGCTTACGACCCATCTTCTGACACATTCTTCGCTCTCGGCTACGGCTGGAACGAAGACGGCTCGGTAGGTCACTCTGTTCTTTATATTGTTGATAAGGAAACCGGCGAGTACGAGAAGGTGCAGGATTTTGACAATGATATTATTCACGAGTTCTGCTTCGATGCACACGGCAATATGTACGCAGTGCGTCCGAAGTGGCTTTTGAAAACCGAGAATGGCCAAAAGGTAGAATACAACGGTGGAACCGAAATTGCAAAGTACGATAACAACTTCCAGCTGCTTTCGGCTACTGAAGTGAAGGACGAAAGCGGTAATGCTATCATCATGGAGCGATTTGGTGCTGTTGCTGTAGACAACAACACGGGCTTGGTTTACTGGATCCCTGCATTGCCGACAGGTGCAACACGCATCTACACCGTCGACATGGACAAGAAGACGAAGAAGGGTTGCTACACCGCAGTGCAGCACAGCAGCTTCATGCCGGGCAACTGGTTTACGGGTCTTTACGTGCCGTACCTCGAAGCTGACAAGTCGACCGCAGCCGGTCAGGTGAAGAACCTCAACGTGATGCCTGACGAGTCGGGCGCGCTCAGTGCTAAGTTCACATGGACCAACCCGTCGAAAGCATGGAACGGCTCCGCACTCAGCGAGTTTAAGGAAGTGCGCATCTATCGTAAGAAGGACGGCGTAGCCACAAGCGATCACGTCACTTCGAAAGAACTGCTCTCGTCGAAGGTGTCCGAACTCGTAGCGACAGTGCCTGCCGACGGCAAGATGGGCGAGGCAATGGAGTACGTAGACACCAAGGCGAAGCTCGGCTTGAACACATACTACGTTGTTCCGTCGCGCGTGGCTGGCGAACTCGGTGTGCCTGACAGCATTCGCTGCTACGTAGGCGGCGACGTGCCGGGCGCAGTAGGCGATGTGGCTATCGAGAAGACTGGCGAAGGCATCAAGCTCTCGTGGACAGCTCCGACAAGCGGCTTGAACAATGGCTACTTCGTGGCTTCTGAGCTCAACTACAAGATTACGCGTATGCCGGATAAGAAGGTGGTAGCAGAGAACCTCACCGCTACTACGTTTGAGGACAAGGCATTAGGCGACTACTCTAAGTATTACTACCTCATTCAGGCGAATACAAAGATTGGCGCAGGTGCAGTGGTACAGACAGCCGGCGTTTTGGCAGGTAACGCATTGGTACCGCCACTCGATCTGAAGACTGACAGACCCGACAACGCAGCTGTTTGGCAGTCGGTTGGCGGATTCTTGTTCGACTATAGCGACTACAACCAGAGCCTTACAGCCTACGGTAACAACAGCGAAACATCAGGAACACTGTTCTCACCGCCAATTCAGTTGAAGAAAGGCAAGACATACCGTATCGTAGCCGACTTCTACGAGCACGAGCAGAACAGCACATTCGACTTGAAGACCACTATGGGTACAAGCAACGAGAGCGTCAAGGACGCAACTGTGCTCACCGAAGACCTGGCAAGAGAGGGCGCAGGCTACGAGCGTGCATTGGTAGAGGATAAGTTCACCGCTCCGGCTGACGGCACATACTATTATGGCTTCTCGCTCACCACGAAGTACGGTCAGTACAACTCATTCCGATTCTACGGTCTCACACTCGAGGAAATCATGGAGAAAGACATGCAGGCGGTAGAGATGGGTGGCATCAAGGAGGCTGTAGCAGAACGCGAAAACACCTGCACCGTAACAGTGCGCAACTTAGGCACAGCAGAGCAGAGCAATTATAAGATTAGAATCTACTGCGAAGACGAAGGCAAGAGTGTTCTCGTTGGTGAGACAGCTGATGTGCCAGCTATCAAGTCGGAAGCAACAAAGAAGGTGGAAGTGAAGTTCCGTCCGAAGAACGAAGGCATCTCTAAGTTCTACGCAGAGGTGGTACTCGACGGCGATCAGAACCTGAGTAACAACAGAACTCCTTCTATCGAGCTCCCAGTAATCGACAAGGAGAACGCAGTATGGAGCAAGGTGGTTACAAGCAAGAAGGACGAGAGCGTAGATACCCACGGACCAGTTGTCTACTTCTCTACATACGACCATACCGAGCACATCTACTATGCTAAGGAAATAAAGGGCGTGGCTGGAGATCAGATCATGCGTATCGGCTACTCGTACAGCGGTAATGACAACCTTAAGGACCGCACAGCCGAGAGCAAGGTACAGGTGTACATGGGCCACACCAAAAAGAAGGGCTTCGAGTCAGCGACCGACGGCATGAGCAAGAACGATTTGACACTCGTCTACGATGGTACGATGGTGCTTGAGCCTGGTCAGGACAACATGCTCATCTTCAATCTCGACACTCCGTTCGAGTACGACCCGACACAGAACCTCGTTATCGTTATCGACCGCGAAGGCGAAGTGCCAAGCGAGCAGATGTTCTGCGCACTCTTCGACGTGTTCAGCGCTAATCCTAACTCTGGCGTGAACCGCTCACTCTCGTTCTCTGAGTCGTTCTCATACACAGCTGGCAAGGCATCGTTGTGGGATTCGGCAGCACTGCTTTATCTCGCAGTGGAGAACCCGACTGGTATCACCTCTACTAAGGTGCTCGGCACACAGTTCAGCTACGACGGCGCAAGTGGCGTTCTCTCGGTAGACGATGCGGTTCGCAACGTCGCTGTCCACAGCGTAGACGGTATGCTCGTGAAGAGTGCTGACGTGAAGGGTGGACAACTCTACCTCGGTTTGGCTAAGGGCGTGTACGTAGTACGCATGACTACCGTGGACGGAAAGCAGAGCAATGTGAAGCTTTACGTTACGAAGTAAACTGATTATTTACAACTAAACATTCGACAATGAAATCATTCAGAAATTCTTTATTTCTGCTTGCACTGACAAGTCTACCCCTCACTGGGGCAGACTTGTTTGCGCAATCTGCAGACGATGCAATGCGGCTCGGTTATTGTACAACAGAATACAGTAGCGGTCTTATTCTGCAAGACAAAGAAGGACCTGGTGTGTATCAGGCAGCAGTATATTTCACCTCCGACTTGCTCAACAAGTACGAGGGCGACAAGATTACAGCCGTTGAGTTCGCTATCAAGCCGAAACGTGGCTCCGAGGCAAAGGTGTTTGTATGCAATCACATTAATTATATGAGCACAACAACACTCGGTTCGGGCTCTACTACTGAGTACAGCGAGGGTTGGAACACCGTGAAACTCGATAAGCCGGTGACAATATATAAGGGCATGGACCTCTATGTGGGCTATCAACTCATGCTCGAAGAGGGCGAGCCGTTCGACTGTCTGCTCTTCGACCAAAGCCCATACGCTGTGCCTAACAATAACCTCTATGGCTTCAACACCGGCGAGGACAACTGGTACGACAACACTTCGGGCATCAACAAGAACGTATGTGTACGCGCAGTGGTTGAGGGCAAGAAAGCACCCGACAACGATATCTCGTTCATAAAGATTGAACCACAGAACGGTAGCGACTACATGACGCAGAACGAACCGCGTTCGTACTACGCTTATGTGCAGAACAATGGCAAGACACCAATTACGTCGTTCACGCTGACAATGAACTCGAAGACTGCTTCGCAGACCCTAAAGAGCGAGAAGACATTCGAGGGCTTGAACATCCTGAACAACGTGCCGCAGAAGCTGAAACTCGACGGCATCGCTATTCCTGCAGAGGGCAACGTAACCACCGAGTTCACTATCAGTAAGGTGAACGGCGAGAAAGACCCTTATCCTTCAGACAATACACTCAGCCGTCCAGGCTACTGCATCAAGGAAGGCTCTAAGGCTGTGGCACGCAAGGTGCTCTTCGAGGAATTTGTATCCGAGGCCTACGAAGGTATTCCGGCTGCCGACGAGATGTACGCATCGGTGTTCGGCGAGCGCGACGACAAGGACGACTTCGTATGGGTGAAGCACCACCGCAACTACAAGGGTGTTCAGGATCAGTTCGTGATTGACGAGGACGACGACTACGAGGAACTCTACGGCAAGGCAAAGAAACCATTCGTACCAGCTGTGTGCTTCGACCGTCTGCCTATCTCGGGCATGGAAGACCCAGGACCTGCTTACTTCGTCGACTACGAGGAGCAGACAAACACCATCCTCAGTGCCGTGAAGCAGGAACCATCATTCGTTCAGCTTAACATTGACAACAAACTTGAGGGCAAGAAGCTCAACATCAAGGTGAGCGGACATGCAGGTGTTTGCGAGATGCCTATGCAGGACGAACTGCGACTCACCACATGGCTCGTTGAGGACAACATCAAGAGCACGGAGCAGGAAGGCGCCGAGGGCAACAGTTATGTGCAGGACGGCGTGCTCCGTAAGGTGCTCAGCAGCTCGGCTTGGGGCGACAAGCTCGACATCACCAAGTACGACTTCGAGAAGACCTATTCTGTCGACCTGCAGGACGGTTGGAACGTCGACAATATGCGCGTCGTGACATTCGTGAGCAATTTCAACACCGATGCCTTGAAGCGTCGCGTGTACAACACACAGCAGCTTGCTTGCACCAAGACAACCGGCATCACCAATACAACAGCAGAGGCTCAGCGTCCGTTCTTCGTCGTTGGTGGCGTGGTTGTTGCTAACCAGGGCTTCCGCGTGGTGGAGGTTTGCGACATCGCTGGTCGCAAGGTGTCGGCGCATAACCTCGGCGCAGGACTTTACATCGTGAAGGCTACCGACGGCGAGCGCGTGTACACACAGAAAGTTATTGTAAAACATTAATAACGCTAATTACGTATCATTATGAATAGAAAGCAATTAATAGCTGTCGTTGCCCTGTTGGCAATGATGCTCTGCCTCCCGATAAAGGCAGCAAAGACCTATTGGGGATATTGCAACGGCGTTGACCCCGTAGCCTTCGGAACGAAGAATACGGGCAAGTGCGCAATCTATATTCCGGCAGATGTGGCGCAGGTGTACAAAGGCTTCACCGTTTCTGCTGTGAAGTACGGCTTGGCTGCGCAGGCTACCGATGTAGAGGTGTTCATCACGAAAGACCTTAACGCTGACCCTATCGTTACAAAGAAAGCAGCCGTGTCTAACGTATATAAAGGTTGGAATGAAGTGGCACTGACCACTCCTTATGAGATTGACGGCGAAGGCTTCTACATCGGATATAGCTACTCTGGTGAGAATGTGTCGATGGGTGTCACCTCTACATTCTCCGAGAATGCCTGCTGGGCTGACCTCGGCGACGGCTGGAAGAACTACACCACCGAGATGGGTGAGACAGCTAAGGCACTTGCCATCCAGGCACGCATCACTGGCGACAACCTCCCGCTCGACCTCATGCTCTACACCGAACAGAAGGATATCGCAGTGCAGAAAGGTGAGCCTTGCAAGTTCGATTTCTCGGTGAAGAACCTTAGTGCTGTAGTTGTGCGCAACCTGCAGGTGGGCTATTCAATTGATGGTGGCGAGGAGACCGTTTGCGATTTCAAGACAACAATGGGCTCTAACATCGACAAGTCGTTCACAATCGAGCATGATGGTTTCAACGTTGTTGGCAATCACACTCTGAAGCTGCGTGTCGTAAGCATCAACGGCAAGGATGACGTTTACGCTCCGAACAGCGAACAGACTCTCGCTCTTAGCGTGAAGAACTCTGTGCCAGTGCAGCGTCTCGTTGTGGAAGAAGGTACAGGCACATGGTGTCAGTTTTGCCCGAAGGGTATCGTAGGTCTCCGCAAGGCTTCAGAGGCTTATCCCAACCACTTCATAGGCATCGCCATCCACAGAAGCGACAACTTGGTGACAAATACTTATGATAACTTAGTATTCGAAAGCCTTCCAAACAGCTACTTCAACCGCAATACCAAGACAGTGATAGAACCATCCTTCGAGTCGATCGAGACTGCCGTGAAGAATCTCATGGAGAAAACACCAGTCATGGGAGTAGACGCCAATGCCAAGTACACTGACTCGGGTAAGAAGAAAATCTCAGTTGAGGCTTTGACTACATTCCTCGGGGCACACAAAGGCATGAACTACCGTCTCTCGTTCGTACTCCTTGAGAGTGGCATCACGGGTTATACTCAGGTCAACGCTTTTGCTGGCGGTAAGCTCGGCGAGATGGGTGGCTTCGAGAAACTGCCGAACCCCGCAACCATCGACATGGACCACGTGGCACGCATTAACTACAGCTACAACGGCATAGAGGGTAGTATCCCTGCTGATGTGGAAGCCGACGAAACCACACGCTACACCACTACGCTCGACGTGCCGTCAACTATCCAGAACCCCGACAACTGCGACCTCGTAGTCCTCGTTCTGGATGCTAACACTGGCAGAATAGAGAACGCTGTAAAGGTTGAACTCGGTAAGCACACCACAGCCATCTACGATGCGGAGCAGTTGCTCATCCCCGACTTCTCATTCCAGGGCGACCGCCTCAATGTCGATGGCTTCTCTGGTTCGGTGCGCATCTTCACAACCGGTGGCGTAGAAGTGGCTAACAGCAACCTCGCCCCTGGTATGTACATCGTGAAGGCTACAGCCGGCAACCAGACTGTAACACGTAAACTTATCAAGCGATAAGTATTCTGTGTGGGCGAAATATCACAAGCTGCAAGACTGCTTGAAAAGGAAAGTCTTGAAAAGAAAGAAAAGAAAGAGTAATTAGATAAGTAAGTTTATAAAGAAATAAGGCGTTTTGCAAAGTGGGTGCTGTGTCGGGGTAAGACACAAAGCATATAGTCTCGGCACAGCATCGGCTTCGCAGAACAAGTTCTTAATGTTCTCAACCAAAAACCTGAAAAATATGATGAACTTTACCAAGAAAGTATTTCTCGTTGGTGCGCTCGCAATGTTGACCGCATCAGCTGGTGCACAAATGAGAGACCGCTCTGTGGCTACTCTCCCGTCTACAACCGTAGCTTCGATGATGAAGGCACCGAAATCAGTTGAGAGAACACCGCGTTTGGTGAGTGTAAAGAACGCACCCGCCGACTATGGCAAGGAGGTTGACATCCTTAAGGAGGACTTCTCCAAGATGACAACCGGCACACAGGACAAACCCGACTTCGATGCCACACTGAACGATTATGAAATGCACGACAACGCATGGCTCAATATGCTGCCCGACTTTACGCATACACCTGACTGGGGCTCGCACAACGCTTACCCGGCAGGTGGAGCCATCTACCTCGATGCTTATGTGAATGAAGCTGGAAATGACAGCTATAACGGACAGCTTAACACTCCGCTACTCAACGTCTCTGCCAACACCGGCATCTGCTTCCTGCAGTTCGACGCACGTGTGCCCGAGAGCAACGAAGTCGTAGAGCACGTCACTGTTGAGGCTGCCGAGACAAACAACATGTCGCCATCATGGCGCTTCCTCACTTCCTGCAACCTGCCACAGCTCACCACCGACTGGAAGACATACACCATTCAGTTCTACGGTGGCGGCAAGACAACCATGTTCAACATCGTCAACTACTCCGCACCAGTGCTCATCGATAATGTTCGTGTATTCCAGATTGAGCAGTACGTAGCTACGCCGACACCTAACCCCCACAAGAACTACGCTCGCGTCGACGACAATACCGCTAAGTTCGATCTCAGCTGGAGTGCCGTAGACGGAGTTGAAAGTTACGTACTGAACGTTTACGACAAGGACTCTAATGGCAAACCTCAGAACTATATCCAGAAGGATGCAGAGGTTAAAGACAACAAATGCACCGTCGACAACGCTGTCACCGGTACCATCTACTACTACACAGTCAGCGCAAAGAAGGGTGACAAGGTATCTATGCCGTCTGACGAAATCGAAGTGAAGGGCATCGTAGAGCCAGTTGTCTCTGTTTCTACTCCTATCAACGAGGATAAGTATTCTGCTCAATGGAAGAACGTAGGCGGAGCCGAACGCTACAACTACATCGCCTATTACAAGAACCAGGCTAAGGAGGACGGCGCAATGGTCATCTCTCACCTTAACCTCGTTGGCATGAAGTATAGCGACGATAAAGAGGTAGAAAACTCTGTTGACAACCCAACATCATACACTCTCGATCGTGGTGCCCTTGCCGATGAAGTAGGACAGGCAGGATGGACCGTTTCTCACTATGCTATCTATAAGGATGCCCTCACCATCGATGGTTTCTGGACTGTCGAGGCGAAGAGCGATGCCGGACTCATCTCCCCCGAACTCGACCTCTCTAAGGACGGAGGCAAATTCCGAGTTAACCTTAAGGCGTGTGGCGAATACCTTGAAGCCTACAACGCACATCCAAAAGCAGCCGTAGCTCTCTTCAACTACGATGCTGAGAAGGCTGACTACGTGCAGAGCGAACTGATATACGCCGGAGGAGCCGAGATGACTGACAAGTGGCAACGCTACGACTGCAACTTCACCACTGGTACCGCACGCTCTATCGTTGGCATCTACGCCACATGGGCACCAGGCAACCTCTACCTCAGCGACCTGGCAATATATCAGGAATACAAGCAAGGCGAATCGTTCCTCGACCCATTCCACTACCGCAACTGGCTCGTTCCTGGCACTGGCGAGACAACCACTATTGATGTCACCATTCCAGCGAAAGCCTACGAGCGCGAGATTTACCATCAGGCACAATCTGTACGCGTGAAGGATGGTGGAGACCAGTACACGAGTGCTTCCTTCCTCCAGAGTCGTTGGTCAGACCTGCAGCACGTAGGCTTCTGCCCACTCACTAACGATGTGAACGCTGCTACGCTCGGCTCCTCAAGCGCAACAGTACACCTCCAGGGCGGCAACATCGTGGTTAGCAACCCTGAGCGTGCAGCAGTGGCTCTTTACACAGTGGATGGTATGCTCGTAGCATCTGATGGTAGTTGCGCCGAGACCGTTACCTTCCGCGCAGCCGCACACGGCAAGTATATCGTGAAGGTGGGCAAGCAGACCATCAAGCTCGCATTCTAAGTGAGGGTATGGCATCTTTGCTGTGTCAAAGCTGCCTTAATATACAAACATTAAGAGGGTATGGTATTTTGCCATACCCTCTTATCAATTCTGTGTGTAAACAATAAACTATTATGAACCCACAACACCATTACGCAGGTCTTACCCCACAACAAGTGGCCCACAGCCGAGCCAAGCACGGCGTGAATGTGCTCACTCCTCCGCCCGCTACGCCGCTTTGGAAGCAGTTCTTGGAGAAATTCCGCGACCCACTCATCATTATTCTTCTTATCGCTGGCGTACTCTCAGTTGCCATTTCCATCTACGAGTACAACGGACTGCATCAAGGCGCAGAGGTGTTCTTCGAGCCAGTAGGCATCTTTGTGGCTATCTTCCTTGCCACAGGGCTCTCCTTCTATTTCGAGACACAAGCCGACAAGGAGTTTAGCGTGCTTAACCAGGTGAGCGACGATGAGCCGGTGGAAGTAATCCGCTCCGGCAATCACACGCAAATTGCAAAGCGCGATGTGGTTGTGGGCGACGTGGTGCGTATCGGCATCGGTTGCGAGATACCTGCCGACGGCGACCTTTTACTGTCTACGCAGCTCTCCGTAGATGAGTCGACGCTTACTGGCGAACCGCTCTGCCATAAAACCACCAATCCTGCGCAGTTCGACTCCAAGGCTACATATCCAAGCAACCGCGTGCTGCGCGGCACTAAGGTGATGGAAGGCCATGCTCTGATGCAGGTTACGGCAGTCGGCGATGCCACCGAGAATGGTAAGGTGTACAAGGCTGCGCAGATAGACAATAGCGTGAAGACACCGCTCAACGAGCAGCTCGACTGGCTCGGCAAGTGGGTGAGCCGTCTTTCATGCAGCATAGGCATAGCTGTCGTCGTAGCGCGCATCATGATGTATTTAGTGCAGTACGACTTCTCCTTCGCTAATGTCGACCCATTCGCTTTCATAGCCTACATCCTGCAGACACTGATGATAGCCATGACACTCGTCGTCGTCTCTGTACCAGAAGGTCTACCTATGGCAGTCACACTGAGCCTCGCCTACAGTATGCGCCGAATGTTGAAGACCAACAATCTGGTCCGCCGTATGCACGCCTGCGAGACAATGGGAGCCACCACCGTTATCTGTACCGATAAAACCGGCACATTGACACAGAATCGCATGAGCGTAGAGAAGGCGTGCTTCTATCGCAGTGGTGAAGCTGATAAACCTATTATTGACGCTGACGAGATATTGCTTAATTCTTCCGACTTATCAAACGAAATTAAGGAAAATATAGCCCTCAACACCACAGCATCGCTCGACTTCTCCAATCCTACTTCTCCATTCGTCTTAGGCAACCCCACCGAAGGCGCACTTCTCCTGTGGCTGCACAACAAAGGCATCGACTACGAAGCCCTGCGCGAGCAGGCGAGGGTGGTTGAGGAACTGCCGTTTACTACTGAGCGTAAGTTCATGGCTACCATCGTTGAGTCAGTCCTCATGCCCGGCAAGCGGATGCTTTACGTCAAGGGTGCGCCCGAAATAGTCTATGCCCTCTGCGCATCCACATCAGGCACACCGCCACAAGCAGAAGTCTACGCACAGCTCACGCAGTACCAGCAGCGTGCCATGCGTACCCTCGCCTTCGCCTGCAAAGACGTAACCGACACTCCTTCACTATCTCAACATCTCACCACATCACCATCACAACATCTCACCACCTCTGCATCACAGCTCCGCTTCCTTGGTATAGCAGCAATCGCTGACCCCGTGCGCAAGGAAGTACCAGAGTCGATAAAGGAGTGTCTGAAGGCAGGAATAAACGTGAAGATAGTCACCGGCGACACAGCCGAAACGGCTAAGGAAATAGGTCGTCAGGTTGGGTTGTGGACAGACAAGGATACGGGTAAAAACATAATTAACGGACCTGAGTTTGCTGCGCTTACTGATGCGCAACTCGCTGCTGTGGTAATGGACATAAAAATAATATCCCGTGCTCGCCCGATGGACAAAAGGCGGCTCGTCGAAGCCTTGCAGCGCAAGAACCAAGTGGTAGCAGTCACCGGCGACGGCACCAACGATGCACCTGCCCTCAAAGCAGCCCACGTCGGACTCTCGATGGGCGACGGCACCTCTGTAGCAAAAGAAGCATCGGACATCACCATCATTGACAATTCTTTCCGAAGCATATGCAAAGCCGTGATGTGGGGACGCTCGCTCTACCAAAATATACAACGCTTCCTGCTCTTCCAGCTCACGGTAAACGTCACAGCGTGTATGCTTGTGCTCTGCGGTGCGCTGATGGGCACGGAGACACCACTCACCGTCACCCAGATGCTTTGGATAAATCTCATAATGGACACATTTGCAGCAATGGCACTCGCATCGCTACCACCATCAGAGGCAGTGATGAGCGACCCACCACGCAACCGCAATGCATTTATCATAAACCGACCGATGCTTGCAGAAATAGTTGGGGTAGGGGGCTTCTTCTTTGCGCTGCTCATCACGTTGCTGTACATCTTCGAACACGCCGACATACAACAACTCACCGACCTACTGCATCTGCAGTTAGGAGCGCACACACCCGTCACACCCTATGAGTTGACCCTGCTCTTCACCATCTTCGTGATGACCCACTTCTTCTACCTCTTCAATGCGCGCGCCTTCCAAACGCAGCGAAGCGCACTGCATCTGAAGGGTTGCAATGGCCTCGTCTTCATCAGCACGCTCATCTTTGTCACTCAAGTGTGTATGGTGGAGTTGCCAGGCGTTCAGCGTTTCTTCAATGTGGTTAGTCTGAAGCTCATTGACTGGGTAATAATTGTTATCGGCTCCTCGTTCGTGCTGTGGATTAGAGAGTTTTGGAGCTTGTTGCGAAGAACAAAATAAGGTGTCTTTTAGGGGGCGCAACGGTCGCCACAACACCAACCGAAAAGTGCTTGAACTTTGCCGTAGCACTAAAACAATATTGCCGTAGCACTAAAACAATGTTGCCGTAGCACTAAAACAATGTTGCCGTAGCGTGGTAATAATACGGGAGTAAAAAAAAAGAACTGACAATTCAAATTGCTTGTGCAATAGAATTGTCAGTTCTTCATTTTGAATGAATTCTCTATACTTGAAATTTCGCTTGAGAACTTCTTGTCAATCTTTATTCGTTGCTCTACCTGGTTGCAGCTATAGATGACCGTGGCGTGGTCGCGTCCACCCACCATTCTTCCGATGCGACTTGCAGAGAGCTTCGTGTACTTCTGCGCGAGGTAGATGGACACCTGGCGTGCCATCACGTATTCCTTCTTACGACTGCGACTGTTGACGTTTGCCGTCGTTACGTTGTAGTGCTGGCATACGCTCTCGATAATCTCGTCGATGGTGAGCGGTTCTTCGTTCACCTTCACCGAACGTTTGATGATGCGTTGCGCAAGCTGCATGTCGATGTCGCAATTGTAGACAACGCTATATGCCATAAGCGAGTTAATCACACCCTGCAGTTCGCGTACGGAGCCGTTAGCCGTAGAAGCAATAAACTCGATGACATCCTCCGGAATGTTCAGACCGTCGTGCTTTATCTGTCGGCGCAGAATGTCAGCGCAGAGCTGCACGTTTGGTTTCTCCATCTCTGCAATCAGTCCGCTTGAGAAGCGTGTGATGAGACGTTCGTTCATGCCTTTCAGCTCAACTGGTGGGCGATCGCAGGCGAGGATAATTCGCTTGCCGTTGCGGAACAGGTGGTTGAAGATGTGGAAGAACGTGTTCTGTGTACCGGTCTTGCCTTCCCACTCCTGCACGTCGTCTACGATGAGTACGTCTATCGTCTGGTAGAAGTTGATGAAGTCGTTGATAGTATTGCGGAGCACAGCATTAGTGTACTGCACCTCAAACAGACGTGCGCTGATGTAAAGCACTCGCTTTTCGGGATACATGCGCTTTGTCTCTACGCCCATAGCGTTGATAAGGTGAGTCTTTCCGCAACCAGAAGGTCCAAAAACAAAGAACGGATTGAAGCTGGTCATCTGCGGATGCTCCGAAATAGAGAGACCGATGGAGCGTGTCAGCTTGTTGCTGTTGCCCTCTATATAATTATTAAAGGTGAGGTGCGGGTTCAGCTGCGAGTCGATTTGCTGCACGGGTGAGGCATCAAGCATAGTAGGAGCCTGATTTACGCCTTCGCGCTGACGTGGCTTCAATGCTTCGTCGGTCGGCTCGTCGCTCTCGATGGTCTGTGTCTTTTTGTTCTCGTTATCTGTAACAATACGGTACGAAAGATTAATGCCTTGTCCAAAGTTGCGTGTAAGGACCTTGCGCAACAAGTCGACATAGTTCTCTTCAAGGTACTCGTACACGAAAGGACTCGGTACGCGTAGCAGCACCGTCTTTGTCTCCTCGTTGAAGGATTCAAAGACGATTCCCTTGAACCATGCGTTGAATTGTTGCTCTGATAAATTCTCGCGTATGAGCGCAAGACATTTGTCCCAAAGCACATTAGGACTTACATTCATTGGCTATGTAATATTGTTTTTAAAGCAGTCTTTCGACCATGTTGTTATAATTCCGTTTGCAAAGTTAGTTATAATTTTTGAGGTGCGCAAATAAGTTTTTCTTAAATACTTGCTCAATATATCATAACGTGTTAGTAATCTGCGAGTTAGCTTTTTCCCTTATTTAGAACCCTTTGTATGTTGCTTAAAAGGGTTAATGTGTTGATATTCTGTGTGTTAAGTGTTTGTTGGCGGGGTGTATTATGTTTCGGTGAAACATTTTGCCAACAATTACTAAATACATCTGAAAAACAACGTTGTACGTGATGTTTGTGCGTGAAACACTTGACGTTGTTAATTTATATCAAATCTAAATACCACGCATCTCGCTTACTTGTTGTTTTTGTCTTTTCTTCCGAAGACAGAGAAGTGTACGTAGCGTTTCGGATGCTGCTTGAGGTCGATCATCAGCGAGTCGGCGTGCGTTACAGTTGCATTAAGACGATTGTACAGTCCCGGGTCGTTAAGGAGCAAGCCTACAGTGCCGTCCTTGCTGTTAAGTTTTGCTGTCACGTCGTTCACGTTGCTCAGCGTCTGGTCAATCTGCTGCTTTGTAGAAGCGAGGTCGAGCGCAGCGAGGTTGTTGGTGAGCGTTGTGGTGTTATCAAGAACGGTGTTTGCCTTGGCCATCATTGTTGGCACGTTCTTGTTGAGGGTGCGCATCAGTGTGTTCAGCTCTACTGTAGAGGTGGTGAGGTTTGACGTTATGGTCTGTACGTTGTGCAGCGATTGTGCCAAAGCTGGGTCGGCGAGCAGTGTGTTTAGGCTTCCGAGGATGCTGTCGAGCTTCGGTAGCATCTTTTCGATGGTCGGAACCATTGCTGCTACTTTGCCCATAGCACCATTTTGCATAACACCGCTGATGGTTTCTCCTGGCATAACGCGCTCACGAGGGTTTGTGGCGAGCAGAAGGTTCACCTTGACGTTGCCCATGAGGTCGCTTTCAATCTCTGCCGAGCTTCCCTTCGGTATGCGTATCTGGTTGTCAAGACCTACGACAACGCGTATCGGGTGCTCGTTAGAATAGTCGTAGATTACAGACTTTACTGTGCCTACCTTGTAGCCGTCGGCGTAGATGGGACTTGATGTTGAGAGCCCGCTAATATCGTCGAACTCTATGTAGTAGTCGTTAGTTGACGAGAACAGATTTAATCCCTTGAGGAAGTTCATACCGAAGAACAGTATTACTACTCCGGCTATTGCTACTAACGCAATTTTTACTTCTTTTGTGAGTGCTTTCATATTGTGGGTTGTTTTGTTTCTAATTATTGATATAATCGTGCAAGCGTAATTCCTGCAGCTACTAAATTAATCTATTTTGTGCTTCTGTTGTTCTTGAACTCGCGTATTCCGGCGTTTACATCTATCTTTTCGCCATTCTTGAAGGCTATGATGAATGCGCCGGGAAAGTCTGCTACCACTTCTTTGCGTCTTTGGTACACATTGTTGTAGTTGTTTGACGCACCGCAAGTGTATTTGTACATGCCGTTTTCTTCATAGAAGTCGACATCTGTAATGCCTTTGAATACCTTGTTATTAGCTTTGAATTTGTTCCTGCTAACCAATATCTGTATCTTGAAGACTGGTTTATTGTCGTCTACGACTACGTTTTGTTGTGGTGTATTTTGGCGTTGAGGTGTTGTTTTGTTTTCTGGCTGTTTAGCCTCTGTCGTTGCGCTTTCTTGTGTTGGCGTTTCGACAGGCTTTGTTGTCTTAGGCTTCTCTGTGTTCTCTGTAGAAGTCTCTTGCAGCGGTTGCGACATCGTCTTGTATGGCACGGTGATGCCTCTGTCGTATTTGTTTTTGTATTCGGCAAAGGCGTTGTATATTGCACGCCCCATGATGTCGATGCTCTGTTTGTTATTGAGGAAACGTTCCTCGTCGGGTGTAGAGATGTATCCCAACTCAATGAGACATGCTGGCATAGAGGTGAGTCGCAGCACGGCAAGGTTCTGCTGATGTACGCCTTTATTCTGACGATTTGCACCACGGCAAACGTGCTTTTGCAGCATTTTTGCGAAGTCGATACTCTTCGATAGGTTTTTCTCTTGTATCAGCTCGAACACGATGTTGCTTTCCGGCGAGTTCGGGTCGAAGCCAACGTAGTGCTGCTTGTAGTCTTTCTCAAGAAATATTACTGAGTTCTCGCGTTTTGCCACTTCGAGGTTTGTTTCTTTGGCGTGCGAGCGTCCGTCGCCGAGCGTGTATGTCTCGAAGCCACGTGCTGTATGTGCACCCTTCAGGGCGTTGGTGTGTACGGATATAAAGAGGTCGGCTTTACAGTTGTTTGCTATATTGGCACGTTCGTAGAGCGGTATAAAGACATCTGTCTTACGTGTATAGACTACTCGTACATCGGGACAGTTCTGCTCTACGTAGCGTCCAAAAGCCAATGCTACGTTGAGGTTGATGTTCTTCTCAACAGAGAAAGCACCTGGTGCTCCGCTATCTCTGCCGCCGTGTCCAGGGTCGATTACGAGTGTGAATTTCTTATTTGCGCCTGCTATGCCAGTCACAAATGATATGATGAGTATTAATATTAGAAGTATCTTTTTTGCCATATATAAGCGCCTCTTTATCCGTCATTAAGCCTATTTGTGGCTTACTAAGTCTTTGCAAAGTTAGGAAATAAATTGAAGAACCACGCAGAAAGGAAAAGTTTTTTAACGCTTTACATGTATTTCTACGCCAGCACCTTGACAATCAGCACCCATTGGTGGGTTACATTTAGTAATGTGGAGCACTATTGAGGTGATTTTGGCGTATTCTTCCATCAGTCGGTTGGCGATGCGTCCAGCCACATGCTCAATGAGTTTTGAGGGTATGAGCATTTCTTCTTTCACAATGTTATATACCTCAGCGTAGTTGAGCGTATCTGCTACGTCGTCGCTTGCGAATGCTTTCGCTATGTCGTAACCGATGCGAATGTTAACGATGTAATCGTTGCCTGTAAGCTGCTCTTGTGGCAGTACGCCATGGATGGCGTGCAGACGTATGTCGTTGATGTAGATGTAGGAGTCGGAGAGAAGCATGTTAAAAGTAAAAAAGTAAAAAAGTAAAAGGGTAAAAAAGTAAAAAAGTAGGAGGTACGGGCATCCTGCCCGTACCACGCTGACTTATTGTTTGAAGATTGCGTTGTACGACTATTCTATCTGCTGATAGCGGGGCTGCGTGGGTATGGCAAGGATGCCATACCCTCCTATGAAAACTATCCGCAGCGCGATGCTCCGCAGTTTTTGCAGATGAGACATCCTTCTTGATAGACAAGTGTTTCGTGGCCACATACCGGACACACTTGGCCCTTTGCTTCGGTACCATCCGTAACATACTTCTTCAGAGCGCGTTCCACACCATTCTTCCATGTGTTGATGCTCTCGTCCTTCAGTTGTAGCGAGCTAACGAGCTTTATGACGTGGTCGATAGGCATACGATAGCGCAGCACGCCAGAGATGAGTTTAGCATAGTTCCAATACTCAGGGTTGAACTTCTCAGAGAGTCCTTCGACGGTGGTCTTGTATCCGCGCTTGTTCTCGAATTGGAAGTCGTAGCGGCGTTTTCCGTCCGGCTCAATCTGCTTGATAATCTTACCCTTGGTGACGGTTTTAGGTAGAGCGATGCCCTCCTCGTCGTCTTGCAGACCAGTGAATATCTCATAAGGATAGCCGTCGAGCAATCCGACGAATGCCACCCATTTCTCCTTGTTATTCTGGAAGCGCACTACGTCGCACTCCAATTCTTTCGGGCGCACCTCAACGACGTTTTGCATAGGGTTTACAGGCATCTCTGGTGTTGGCTCTTTATCTTTCTTTGCCTCCTTCTTGTCTGCCTTCGACACGGCAATCATCACACCCGATCGACTTCCGTCGCGATAGATAGTGCAGCCTTTGCATCCCGAACGCCATGCTTCTACGTACAGTTTATTCACAAGTGCCTCGTCTACGTCGTTCGGCAGGTTCACGGTTACGCTGATGGAGTGATCCACCCACTTCTGTATTGCGCCCTGCATACGCACCTTCATGAGCCAGTCGACATCGTTGGCTGTTGCTTTGTAATAAGGTGAGCGTGCCACGAGAGCATCAATCTCCTCCTGCGAGTAGCGCTTTTCGGTGTCAATGTTGTTTACGCGCATCCACTCGAGGAACTTCTTGTGATAAACGATGTACTCCTCGAACGAATCGCCCACTTCGTCAACGAAGTCGACATGTACTCCCGTGTCGTTAGGGTTCACCTTGCGGCGGCGTTTGTAGACAGGCATGAACACAGGCTCTATGCCGCTTGTTGTCTGCGTCATCAGCGATGTGGTGCCCGTAGGTGCTATGGTGAGGCAGGCGATGTTGCGTCTGCCATACTTCTTCATGTCTTCGTACAGTTGTGGATCGGCATCCTTTATGCGCAGTATGAACGGGTTGTTAGCCTCGCGTTCAGCACTGAATATCTCGAACGCACCGCGCTCCTTTGCCATCTCTACTGATGAGCGGTAAGCAGCGAGAGCGAGTGTGCGGTGAACGTCCACGCTGAAGTCGGTGGCTTCTTGCGTGCCGTAGCGTAGGTTCATGGCTGCAATCATGTCGCCTTCGGCAGTGATGCCTACGCCGGTGCGTCGTCCGAGCGAACTCTTGTTCTTTATCTTCTCCCAGAGATGATACTCAGCGTGCTTAATGTCGTCGTCCTGCGGGTCGTTAGCAATCTTCGACATGATGAGATCAACCTTCTCCAGTTCGAGGTCGACAATGTCGTCCATGATGCGTTGCGCCTTAGCAACGTGCGAACGGAAGAGTTCGAAGTTGAATTTTGCCTCCTTCGTGAATGGGTTCTCCACGTACGAGTAGAGGTTCACCGAGAGCAGGCGGCACGAGTCGTAAGGGCAGAGTGGAATCTCGCCACATGGGTTTGTAGAAACGGTGCGGAAACCGAGGTCGGCATAGCAGTCGGGTATGCTCTCGCGTATGATGGTGTCCCAGAAGAGTACACCTGGTTCGGCACTCTTCCATGCGTTGTGTACTATTTTGCTCCACAGTTTCTTTGCCGAGATTTTCTTCTCCACCAAAGGGTTGGAGCTATCGATAGGGAAACGTTGTGTGTATGGTTTATCTGCCACTGCAGCCTCCATGAACTCGTCATCGATCTTCACGCTGACGTTGGCACCAGTCACTTTTCCTTCTGTCATTTTTGCGTCGATGAACGCCTCGCTGTCTGGATGCTTTATGCTTACGGAGAGCATGAGCGCACCGCGTCTGCCGTCCTGCGCCACCTCGCGAGTAGAGTTGCTATAGCGCTCCATGAAGGGCACGAGGCCCGTTGATGTGAGAGCCGAGTTGTTCACCGGCGTTCCCTTTGGGCGTATTTGCGAGAGGTCGTGACCCACGCCACCGCGTCTTTTCATCAGCTGCACCTGCTCCTCGTCGAGTCGCATGATTGCTCCATACGAGTCGCCATCGCCGTCGATGCCAATCACGAAGCAGTTGCTGAGCGAAGCCACCTGGAAGTTGTTGCCGATACCAGTCATGGGGCTTCCTGCTGGAATGATGTAGCGGAAGTGGTCGAGCAGTTGGAATATTTCCTCTGCCGACATCGGGTTAGGATATTTCTTCTCTATTCGAGCTATCTCGTTAGCCAGACGATGGTGCATATCCTCGGGCGATTGCTCGTAGATATTGCCATAGCTATCTTTCATAGCATATTTGTTCACCCAAACACGCGCAGCGAGTTCGTCGCCTGCGAAGTAGTTAAGCGAAGCTTTGCTTGCTTCGTCGTAAGAGTATGTTTTTACGTTTTCCATTTGTTTTTAGTCTCGGTAGTGTGTATTTAGTCTTTCCATTTGCAAAGATAGTGTAAATTGGAGAGACTGCAAAACATGTGTGCTTGTTTTTCGCTCACTTGATTGGCGCGCCTATTTTTATCTTGAAGAGTCTTTGCCATTTCAATAAAAAAGTGTAACTTCGCAATCGATAATATATTATCAATAAATTATCGATTATGGCAGAAACGAATAAGATATTGGCAATATTGGACAACTATCTACACGACAATCCAGA
>OGNN01000126.1_pt1 | contig 61197 bp, 37 predicted proteins | sample 1573461 | NCBI WGS metagenome assembly OGNN01 (sample SAMEA2581998, study PRJEB24529) | metagenome | biome: Human gut stool | place: China | collected 2011
GATTCATAAATCTACCCTTAATCGTGTATTGAATGATAGTTGCGGATTTTAGGTTGTTTTATTTTTATATCATAATCGGTACTACTTCCTCTTCCGAAGGCCAATGGGGCAGATAGAGCAGGGGACGAGGAGTCCCGCCCAGCCCTGTCCAGTCTATCTTCTTTACATAGTCGAAGTCGGGAGGACCGAAGTCAAAGCTTCTGCCGTAGAGGACTATGGCTCCCCGACCTTCGTCGATTTTCCATTGTCTACCACCATAAGTGCATTGCTCACCAGGGGCAAGCATATCTCGATGCAAATAGACGTGGCCGAACTTCAGCACTCCGTCTCTATTGATAATGAATTTCTGAAACATGTTTGCAAAAAATGTTGTCTATAAAATCATTTGATGGCCTTTTTAGGGCATACGTTTGAGCACATTCCGCATAGGATACATTCGCTTGATTTCACTCTCTTGCCTTGTGAAATATACGACATGACGTTTACGTCCATCGGACAATGCTTGTTGCAGGTTCCACACGAAATGCAAGGGTTGCCTGATGGGGTGGGTTGTATTAACGAAACTTTGGTTTGACATTTCATGAATAAAGACACTGGACAAGCTATTTTGCAAAAAGCTCGCCTCTTCCTGTATTTGAAAGCCAACCAAATTGCCAAACCATAATAGATGGTATTGCTGATGACGAAACAGATGAGAGAGCCAGGCTTCCCTTGCACGAGCCAAATGTGATCGCTCGGCAGTTCGTTGATGTTCATGCTTACCCAGTCGTATCCCAACCATACAAGAGACAGGGGAATGCCAATGTTGATGATGAGGGCAAGATAGCGGTATCGGGTAAGATGTGTCGGAGTCTTTCTGTTTTCCTTGATGGGAAGCCATTCCATGAGAGCGGCTGTCCAACAAGCCCATCCGCAGAAACCTCTTCCCCAGATGAAAGGACCAAAAATCTTGGCAATACAGAAATGGATGAAGACACGCACAATCATTCCTGTTTGCAAGAACAGCAACAAGTAGAAAACGAATTCTTCCAGTTGCAAATTCTCACGTTGACAGATGCCAAGGAACAGTAGAAACAATGGTGAAATCATCAAGAGACAAATTCTTCGTCCCAAGTCTTTCTTGATGCCCTTACGCTTAATGGCTATCAGGCAGCCCAATGTAATACTAAATCCTATCCAAGGGAAGATGAGCAAGAATCCCCACCAACCAGCGAATGTGTATAGTGTCAATCCTATGGTAGCTCCAATCAGGAAAGGTATGCAGCATTTTTGCAATTGGAGAAGAGTGACGCGAGATAATATCATTTTCTTCATTGTCTTGATAATTTATTAATTATTCATCCTTTTTCTTAATCATCCAACTTCTTTTTGCAAAAGTACGGAAAATAATCGATATATATTTGCTTTATTGCCATATTTTTTATATTTTTGCACATTATAATATATGCACATGATAAATGTGATATACATGTCTTTCCAAAACTCCACCGAATATGAAGAATAATGAAACCCAAATGTCGCAAAACAATGACTTCGATGGTCTTGTAGCCCATATTCAGCAAACGCAAGATGTATTGCAGAACAATGCTCGCTTAGTGATTAATCGCCACGTCACAGCCAAGGCTTGGTTGACGGGCTATTATATTGTGGAGTATGAGCAGAAGGGAGCTGATAGAGCAAAGTATGGTGAAAAATTGTTGAAATGCCTTTCTGGAAGACTTGGTAAAAAGAAGTATAGTGTGACAACATTGAAAATCTATCGTCAATTTTATCAAGTATATTCACACTTGGATAAAGAGGTTGCTGGCTTCTTGTTGTCTCAAAGTCAAATTGGACAATCGGTGACTGACCAATTGCAAATAGCTGATTTAAAGCGAAATAGAATTGGTCAGTCACTGACTGACCAATTTGAAAATGTTGCAGTATCTGACAAAATAGCTCCATTGTCAGTAAAGTCAAACTTGCTTTTTAATAAGTTGTCTTTTACTCATTTAGTTGCCATTCTCCCTATTACTGACCCTCTGGAGCGTGCTTTCTACGAGACGATGGCAATTCGTGGCACTTGGAGTGTCAGGGAATTGCAACGCCAGATTGATTCCAACTATTATTTCCGCAGTGGATGGAGTCAAAAGCCTGAGGCGTTGGCGAAGTTGGTGGAAGGCAAGGCTGAGACAGATACGCTCGCCCTTGACATCAAGTCGCCATTTACCTTTGAATTTTTGGGTTTACAAGCCAAGGATGTAGTGGAAGAGTCTGACTTGGAGACAGCCCTCATCACTCATCTTCAAGACTTTATCTTGGAGCTTGGTATGGGCTTCTGCTTTGAGGAGCGTCAGAAGAAAATGTTGATTGACGACCGCTATTTCAAGGCAGACCTAGTCTTCTATCATAGGATATTGAAACGTCATGTCATCATCGAATTGAAAGCGAATCGTTTGAACTATGCCGATGCCGCCCAACTCCACCTGTATCTTGCTTACTATCGAAAGAATATCATGCTGCCAGATGATAACCCACCAATCGGTATTCTCCTTTGCTCGGAAGTAGGACAGGAAATGGCAGAGTATTCTTTGCTTGATTTGGATGAGAGTGTGTTTATCTCCAAGTATCAACTCAATGTGCCTTCAAAGGAACGAATGACAGAGTTCTTGCGTAAGGAAAATGAGGGACTATATAATAAGGTATAGGAGCAGCAAAATTAGATAACACAGTTTAGGTAACAATAAAAACATTTGAAGACAATGGAAATCAAGGAAGGATATATGCCCTTCATGGGCTATCAAACATATTATCGTATCGTAGGTAAAACAGAGGAGGGCAAGAGCCCTATCATCCTCTTGCATGGTGGACCAGGCAGTACCCACAACTATTTCGAGCTATTGGATAGGGTAGCGGAATCAGGTAGAGCTGTCATCATGTACGACCAGTTGGGCTGTGGCAACTCATTTGTGGAGGGACATCCCGAACTCTGGACTCCTGAGACTTGGCTCAACGAACTCTGTGCGCTCATCGACTATCTCCACATCGACCATTTTCATCTCTTGGGACAGTCGTGGGGTGGCATGCTCGCCATCATCTATCTGATAGAGAAGCAAGCAAAGGGCGTGAAGACAGCCATCCTCAGCAGTACCCTTTCGAGCAGCAAACTGTGGGCGAGCGAGCAGCATCGCATGATTAAGTTTATGTCGGAGGAAGACCAGCGTGCCATCGCTGAGGCTGAGGCGAAGGATGACTTTTCGAGCGAGGCGTATGCCAAGGCGAATGAGCACTTCATGCTCTTGCATTGTGCAGGAGAGGTAACGGAAGATAGCCCAGAGTGTCTTCGCCGAAAGAAGCGTGCTGGTGCTGAGGCTTATCTCTATGGTTGGGGACCAAACGAATACACTCCTACAGGTACGCTCCGTGATTATGATTACACCGACCGCCTTGGCGAGATACAAGTGCCATGCTTGGTGATGAGTGGCACCAACGATCTCTGCACTCCTTTGGTGGCAAAGACCCTCTATGATGGTATCTCCGACTCCAAGTGGCATCTCTTTGTAGGGGCAAGACATATGCCTTTCGCCGAGCAAAACGATGAGTATTGCGAGGTATTGGAAGAATGGTTAGGGGAGAAAGATTAGGCTTCCTTCAAACAAGGAAAAGTGCCGATAGTGGTGCAAAAAGTCTATTTATTTAGGACTTTTGGCACCACTATCGTCATGTTTTAGTTATATGAGAGTGATTTCATTTCCTGTGATGTTTTTCCACTCACTCTTCATTTCAAGAAATAGATGGGTGCATGAGGAGTTCCATCTTTTACCAATATGTCCTTCTCGCAGAAATGAGTGAGCCACTTCTGTGCCATGTAAGGTGTCAAGCCGAAGTGGATGCGCATGATGCGAGTGGTGATGTAACGATTCTCTTGAAGATACTCCTTGATTTTCTCCAACATCTTTTCTTCTGAGTATTTTGTAGATTGGTTGGAATAACGAGAGCGGACAAAGTGGACGTTGCGCTGTACTTCCTCCATTAGCTTACCTTCTGGTCGGAAGTTGATGCCGGTGATGCGTACTTCCTTGCCCGTAATCTTCTTGTCTGGATTTTCCTCAGGCATCTCTAGGCTAGCCGACATGGAGAAGTAGCCTATCTCTGGGATATAAAAGCGGCGTCCCAGGGAGAATTCTTCCACCATAAGGTCGTGAAGCTCTGCCAACACCGCAGCCACATCTCCCTTGGTGAGTGAGCAGCGGTTCTGGATTTTCTCTTGCAGTTGCTTCTCGGTCATAGGTTCATGCTGCACGATGCGAACGTATTGGCGCTTTTCTCCTGTACCCTGGGCATTGTTGAGAGTGTAAATGTCGTATTTCAGTTCCATATTTCTTGTTGTTTGATGGTTCGTTGTTTTCTATATTCATTGTCTTCTATGAAAGATGATGCAAATATATATAATAATGTGATAACTTGTATCTTTTGGTGTAAACTATTAGGTTTATTTAAACATTGGTATATGTCATGTGATTATACGGCATTTGTCATCCGACCGTATGATAAGTGTCATATAATCACATGACAAATGTCACGCAATCGTTATAATAGCTTCCTTGCATCGTTATAATTGTTTCCTTGCATCATATAAGTCACAACATTGTTACCATCCATCTCACCCTTGGCAATTCGCAGGGGAAGGTATGTGATGAGGCTGAGACAATCTATTACACCTTCGGACCTGAGAAGGCGCAGGAAATGGGGTTCAGTGGATGCAAGGTAGAAGGTGAATAAAAGGCGCTTTTCAAGAAACGCTCATTCAGAATGAGTGGTTTTGCTCAGAATTACTCATTCTGAATGAGTAAAAATGATAGAAATTACTCATTCTGAATGAACAAAAATGAAGATTTATTTGGTTGTTTACTTAAAAAAATGTATTCATCGAGTTGAAACGCCGTGGGTATGATGTATTTTATCATGCAGATAAGAAAGAATGTGACTTTGTGGTGAGGGAGGGTATGAGAATCAAGGAGGCTTATCAAGTAAATTTACCTCTATTGGGGATGCGCTAATTTGAAGCAAAAATGCCATCTCCATCAAAACTGATAGAGGTGGCATTGGGTTCTATGCAGTATGTCCTTTCTTACATCACATATGTATTAAATGAATGTGACTGAAAGTTGAGATTTTTATAATTTATTGTTCATATGCTTTTTGATAAAGCGACCCACATGATTCTCTTGTAGAGTTGTTGGGAGGGCTTTGAATATTTTCTTTTGATTCGAAGAACCTTTTATCAAATGCTGATAGAACAGATAACAGATGATGCCAGGAGAATGGATATTGCTGAGTGCGTAAGCCGTATACTTGTGCTCGTCCCAGCCATCATGGTTCTTGCTTTCCTCTTCCACCCACTGCTTATAGAAACTTGATCCTGTGAGGCTGTAGTAACCATTGTGTACGCTTAGCTCTGCTATCTCTCCTGGTACAAAAGGAATGTCTATCCATGCCGAGCAGATGGTTCCATCTTTCATCAGTGCTCTCACTCTTCCCATGGTAATGTCCTTCAGGTCGTGCTTGTATGAGAAGTTAGTGCCGTTGGTAGCCACTAGGATGGGCTCTACATACATATCTGTTTCGTCTTTGTAACAGATAAAATAGCCACGGTCCCAAAGTTCAGGGTCACGCTTGCCAATAATCTCAAAGTTGCCTTTCAGGTTGGTCTGAGCATCTTTAAGCATCTTGGTCAACTGCTCATTAGGTACTTCTTTTTCTTCTTTAGTCTCTTCTTTTGGAGCAGCCTTTTCTTCTTGGGTGTCTATTGGGGTAAGATCAACTGTATAGTGGACGGCATTATATGGTTGCTGTTTTATTTCGTCAGCTACGCGGTGCTTGTTTAAAGGAGCTTTTCCTTCTACGATGCAGATGTTTCCTTCATAGCCTTTTTCGTTAACCCAACCATTCTCTACGATATGGTCCCATTCTATGGCACAGACTCTGCGCATGCCAGAGTGACCCATTTGTTGGCGATTGATAAGGACGCTATATGCCGAGAAATTTCCAACCATAATAAGGTCGTTGCCTACGGATATGTCAAAGTTCATCCATCTCTCCAGTGGGTTGTTGTTTCCATCCACCATATAGTAAAAGTCAGTTGCTGGCTGATTGCAATCTTTCTGAAAAGCCTTGTTGATTCTGTCCAGCTCCTTGAGAAACTCGTCTTTCTTGAGTGTCTTAAAGCGATATTTTTTCCAATTCCATTGTGCGGTGTCTCCTACCTCACTTTTTGCTCCTGATTGATTCATGGTGAACGCCTTGTTGCTTACCAATTTCTCCAAAGCCTCTTTGAAATAAGACTTTTGTGCCTGTGCTCCTATTGTGGAGAACATCATGAGCAAATATATGATATACTTTTTCATGTTCTTTGTTCTTTAATGTTTATACCTTATTATATGTACTTACTTTAGAGTTTAACGATGATTCGCCGTCCTTGTAGGCAATCATCCTCACTTTGCACGGCATTGCATGTAGTGGCTTGAACCTCTGCTGTCTGCATTTTGAAAAGATGCTCTTTGGGCAAGGTCGACATTGGGAAGCGTACCGGACCTTCTGCTTCTTTCGTTTCTGGCATGTCATCTCCAAACTCAGCTTTAGGCTTAGCCGCTCTTTTGGGAGCATTGAGCTTGGCGAAAGTCTTTTTCTTCTCGTATGTTCTGCTCTCTTCTGTGATGTCTTTTTCTGCTGTATTTTCCTTTTCTGCCGTCAAACTCTTTTCTTGCGTCATAGCTTTTTGCATCGGCTGTGTAGCCTTTCTCACAGCCATTGTCGCATTGCCCGACGCAGAAGTGGTATCCTTGGGTGGTTGCAGGATGATAGCGATGATGCCAGCCACGCATGCTGCGCAAATCCATGGAAAGATACGCAAGGTGCGATGGCTGACCAAGCTCTTCCTTGCCTTCTCCATTACTTGTTGCTTGGTTTGGGAGGAGGCATGGAAATCACATTGAGGTTGGAGCAGTTGCTCTATATCCTCAAATCCTTTGTCATTATGGATGTTCATTTGATCTTTCATATATTTTTCTCCTTTCTGAGTCGTTGTTGGATATGTTGGATGGCATAGCGATAGCGAGATTTCACGGTAGCTTCTGGTATCTCCTCCAGTTCGGCTATCTCTCGGAACGTCAAGTTGTCGTAACATTTCATTCTTACGATTTCCGCTTGCTCCTGTGGAATATCTTCCAGCAGTTTTGATATTCTGAGAAATTCCTCGTGTATCTGTTTGTCACCATTGCTGTTAGGTATGCTTACCGCTTCATTGATAGCTATGATTTGCGGACGATTTTTGCGCAAGTAGTCTCGGCATGCGTTGCTAACAGAGCGAATGATGTAGCGGTCCAACTCTTCCACTTGTTGCCCTTCTTTCAGTTTCTTGAAAGCTGCAAGCAGCACCTCTTGCACAATATCTTCTGCATCCTCACGTTGCCCGATTCGAATATAGGCAAAACGAAATAGCCAGTCTTGCCGATTGTCGACAAGACTCTCCAGTTGTTTTATGAGTTTTGGGTTGCCTATATTCATTCGTTTCTTGTTTTTATGTTTCTAACTTTACTCATATAAACGTATGTTTCTCAAAAAAGATTTAAAAAATACTCTTTTTTTTCATTTATTTGTTACTATTGTGGTTGTTTATGTAAAAATGAATGCTACGAAGTATGGAACATAAGAAGATTGTGATAGTTTGCGTAAAAAGAATAGGCACGCATCCTTTCGTGGGTGCGTGCCTATACCTTTTATTATATGCTACCTTTAAATCACCTTGACTCTCTCTTTGCCTCCTCTTCCATCAATCACGATTTTCTCGAAGACGATGGCTGGGTCGTTAGGAGTGAGGGTGAGGGTGTGGATGCCATCGGCAGTAGCCGGCAGTTCCAACTCTATCACTTGATCCACGATGCGAGTGGCTATCGTTGGATAATAGATATTGTAGATATTCTCCGGCTTCTCGTTCAAATCTTTGTTGAAGTTAACCTCTACAGGAGAAGCGCCATCTAAACTTACACCATAGGTTAAGCCGCCCTTGTTGAGATAATCCAAGGTTGATTTGGTAATCACATGAATGCGAACCTTCTGCTTGCCATTAAATGCCTTGCCATCCGAAGTTTTGCTAACTTGCATCTTAAACCTGTAAGTGATGCTGGCTCCCTTTACACTCTTAGTATATGGCATCAGAGTCATTGCCGATACGCTTTTGCCCATGAATGGAATCTCTGTCCATTTTGCCTCGGCAGCATCCGTCTTGCTGTTGTAGTAAGGAGCTTCGATTTCTACCACGCCGTTGTTTTCGCTGATGATGACGCCATCCTTGGTGGATACTCGGAAGAGCTGCGGGCAGGTATCCTTCTCGAAATCATCATTCCAGCTCTTGTAGCCGATGTGCTTCTGCGTCATCATGCCGTTCCACTTGCCGCCCGACATCTTGTGGTTGTAAACATCGCAGATGAGGGAATCGCGCTTGAAGAGGCGCTCGCATTCATCCGCCCAGATGTTCGCCTTCGGATTGTTCTGCTTGTAGAGAGCATGGTTCTGAGCCTGGGCAAAGTACATCTGATGCAGATTGCTCATCAGCTCAATAGGGAAGAGGATGATCTGACGGTAGGCGTCATGATAGGCTGCAGGCAGACTGTTGTACTGGCGCAAGGCATCGGCTTCTATCTTCAGATACTGGTTCACCACTTCCTGCCATTCTCCGTTCTCCAGGCTGTAGGTGTTCTTGTCGAGCATCTCTGGGGTGCAGCGACCGTTGTACTTGCAGATGAGGTTGAGTAATCTTGCTGCCTCGTCAGCTTGCTCCTCGCCAAACTGCTGGGCGCACCAGTTGCGGGTGTGGCGGGTGATGTTGTTCGCTGAGTATTTATGAGGATTCCAAGCGATGTCCATAAACTGGCTGATAGGATATTCCATCGGCTTGAGGTCGCCCACATTGAGAATCCAGAGGCGGTCAATGCCATTCTCATAGGCTAGGGTGAGCTGCTCCCATGGGTTCTGCACTGGGGTACAGTTGAGCATCTTCGAGTTGCGAGGTGCTCCCACATAGTCCACGTGATAATACAATCCCCATCCTCCCTTGTGCTTGCGTTCCTGGGCATTCGGCACACGGCGCACGTTGCCCCAGTTGTCATCGCAGAGCAGCAGAGTTACATCATCTGGCACCTTCATGCCCTTGTCGTAATAATCCAATACCTCTTTATATAATGCCCATACCTGCGGAGTCTCACTCGCCTTCCTGCCAGTTACGTCGGTGATAATCTTGCGCTGGTCGGCGATGATTTGCTGCATCAGTTTGGTATCTGCATCCTCGCTCATCGCCTCGTCTCCATCTCCACGCATGCCGATGGTTACGATTTGCTCGGTTCCCTTCATTCGCTCGATACCCTCACGGAAGAACTTTTGCAGTCCCTCCTTGTTCTTCTGATAGTTCCATGCGCCCCATCCCTGTCGATTGCGGGCATACTCCTGATGGTTGCGAGCCATCGGCTCATGGTGGGATGTGCCCATCACTACGCCCATTTCATCGGCAGTCTTCTCGTTCTCAGGGTCATCGGCATAGAAAGCCCATCCCCACATGGCAGGCCACATCATGTTGCCACGTAAGCGGAGCACCAACTCGAACACTCGCTGATAGAACCGGTGGTCACCGTAGCCTGTTCCGTAGGTGTTCTTTACCCACGAGGTAAGACAAGGTGCCTCGTCGTTGAGGAAGATGCCACGATAACGTACTGCAGGTTCGCCATCTGTATAGATTCCCTTGTTTACGAAGATGGAATCGTGGTGCTCCACGGGAACGTCTGCCCAGTCGTACCATGGCGAAACGCCCATCTGCTGGGAGAGTTCGTAAATGCCGTAGATGGTTCCACGGCGGTCGCTTCCGGTGATGACGAGCTGGTTGTTCACCACGGTGATGATGAATTTCTCGCGCTTGCCCTTGAGCAGATTTCCGTTGATGCGTTTCTGCTTGACGAGCTGGTCGATGGCAGCAGAATGTCCGATGGTTCCCACGAGGATGGTTGCCTTGCGGTTGGAGGTGATGGTGGCTTGGGAGCCGCTCACGTTCCTGATGTCCTTGACCAGGGCATTGGCAGCATAGCTCACGCCGCGGCAGTCGTTGGCGTCCATATAGATTTCTACCTTATCATTACCGTTGATGAGTAAGTCGCCCTGCTGGAAACTTACGAATCTCTCTGCTGCGCTCATGCTCATGGCAGAGAGGAGGGCAGCGGAAGCTAAAAATGCTTTCTTGATGTCATTAAGTCTCATACTTATTTAATTGTGTTTGTTGTTTGATAGCTGCAAAGGTAGGAATATTCTCCGGAAAGTTCTTTATCAGATGTCCCCTTTACTTTATTATTTGTTTCATTTTGCCTTTCCATGCGGTTTCTGTACGTCTTTTCCCCTAAATGTTTTGTGTTTTCAGAGAAAAGTATTAATTTTGCATCATAAAAATAAGATAGAAAAATATGATAGACAAACCGACCATAGCCCGTATTATGGACTCCACCAAGATAGAAGAGGTGGTGTCAGAATTCGTGACGCTGAAAAAGCGCGGCATCAACTATATCGGCTTGTGTCCTTTCCATAACGATTCCCATCCGTCGTTCTCTGTTTCGCCAACCCGAGGCATCTGCCACTGCTTTACCTGCGGCAAGGGTGGAAACGCCATCAATTTCCTGATGGAGCTGGAGCAGATGACCTATCCCGATGCGCTCCGCTGGCTCGCCAAGAAATACAACATCGAGATTCAGGAACGCGAGATGACCAGCGAGGAGAAACAGAGGGAGAGTGAACGTGAATCCATGTTCATCGTCAACGAATGGGCTGCGAAGTATTTCCAGGACATTCTGCAGAACGACGTGGACGGACGCGCCATCGGAATGCAGTATTTCCGCAGCCGTGGATTCCGCGACGACATCATCCGGAAGTTCCAGCTGGGATTCGCCCTGCCACAGCGCACGGCACTCTTCGACGAGGCGGTGAAGAAGGGATACAATCCGAAATATCTCACCGCCACCGGACTCTGCTTCAAGGTGGACAAGGACGAGGCTGGCAACAGGAGCGGACAGGACCAGTACCTGGACCGATTCTCCGGCCGTGCCATCTTCCCGTGGACGAGCGTGAGTGGAAAGATCGTGGCATTCGGAGGACGCGTGCTGGACTCCCGGACCAAGGGCGTGAACCAGAAATACGTCAATTCGCCCGACAGCGAAATCTACCATAAGGAACGCGAGCTCTACGGACTGTATCAGGCAAAGAAAGCCATCGCCAAGGAAGACTGCGTCTACATGGTGGAGGGCTATACGGACGTCATCTCCATGCACCAGTGCGGCATTGAGAACGTAGTGGCAAACTCGGGAACAGCCCTGAGCATTCATCAGATAAGACTGCTCCACCGATTCACCAGCAACATCGTATTGCTCTACGACGGCGATGCAGCGGGCGTGCATGCGGCGCTGCGAGGAACCGACATGCTGTTGGAAGAGGAGATGAACGTGAAGGTGCTCCTCCTGCCCGAAGGCGACGACCCGGACAGCTTTGCCCGCAACCATACGGCAGAAGACTTCAGAAAATATATTGAAGACCATCAGGTAGACTTCATCCAGTTCAAGACCGACATTTCGCTCAGGGGCGTCACTGACCCCGTGAAGCGCAGCCAGGCAATCAATTCCATTGTAGAGAGCATCTCGAAAATCAAGAATCAGATTACCCGTGCAGCCTACATCACCGACTGTGCCCATCGCCTGGGCGTGAACGAGGCTATCATCGTCAATGCCCTGAACAACTTCGTGCGCAACGGAATGAGCGAGCAGGTGAAGGCTGAGCGCAGAGCTGCCGGACTCAGAGAACCGGTGGCCGGAACACCCCAGCCGGGACTGCAGCAGGGGATGAGGGGAACCTCGCCGCTGGACAAGCTGCTGGAGGTGGAAGACCTGCTGGTGAAGCTGATTATCCATTATGGCGACAAGATCATCACGGTGAAGGATGTGGACGAAAACGAGGTGCAGCTGCCCGTGGCTCAATACATCAGCCTGGATATGGGCGGCGACGGATTCAAGTTTCACAAGGACTTGTATAATCAGATTCTGCAGGAGGCTCTGGATCATCTCGATGAGGAGGGATTCGTGGCAGAGACCTATTTCACTACCCATTCCAATCCGGAAATCAGTCGCATTGCCGGAATGCCTTTGGGCGAACAGGAGATTGCCACGGCCAGTCTGCAGCTGAAACTGAGTCCGGAGAAACTGCGCCAGTACGTGTTCAAGGACCTGCTCAGCTTCCGCACGCATTACATCGCCCAGCGCATCATCGAAGTGCAGCAGGAGTTTGCCAAGAACCCGACCAACCGTGAGCTGCTGCAGGAGTTTGTGAAACTCAAGCAGATGAATGCACTTGTGGCAAGTCAGACGAACTCAGTATTTAATTAGAATAAGGATATGATTTATTTCCATTGGATTTATCTGTTGCTCTATGTCGCAATTATGATTCCTGCGATCATCCGCGTCTTGCTCGACAACCGACAGCCGGCGAAGACGATGGCTTGGATTCTCGTGCTCGCCTTCATGCCGTTCGTGGGAATCATCTTCTACATCTTCTTCGGACAGAACACCCGCAAGGAGCGTCACATCAGCGACCGAAGCATGGACCAGCTGACCAAGCGCTCGATGCTGGAATTCGTGGAGCAGGAGAACCTGCACCTGCCAGTCAACAACAAGCCGCTGATGAATCTCTTCACCAACCAGAACTGGGCGTTTCCGTTCAAGGACAACAGGGTGGACATCTTTACCGATGGTTATGAATTCGTCTGTTCCTTATTATATAATATAGGTAAGGCTCAGCATCATATCCACCTGGATACTTACATCTTCGAGGACGATGCGCTGGGCTATCTGGTGGCCGATGCACTGATAGACAAGGCGGAGCAGGGGGTGGAAATAAGAGTGATTTATGACGACGTGGGATGCTGGAAGGTGAAGGACGCCTTCTTTGAAAGGATGAGGGATGCAGGCATTGACGTGCACGCCTTCATGCCCGTGCGCTTCCCGGCTTTTACCAGCAAGGTGAACTATCGCAACCACCGCAAGCTGTGCGTGATAGACGGCAAGGTGGGATTCATCGGAGGCATGAACATTGCCAGGAGATATGTGAAGGGAACGGGCAAAAGACCATGGCGAGATACGCATCTTCGCATCGAGGGTGGCGGTGTCTATGCGCTGCAGCGTGCGTTCCTCATCGACTGGTATTTCGTGGACCGCACCCTGATTACCAACCGCGTCTATTATCCTCCGGTGGATATTCATATCAACAACAGCTGTCTGGTCCAGGTTGTGACGAGCAGTCCTATTGCTCCATGGCCCGACATCATGCAGGGCTATGTGCGCATCCTGCTTCAGGCGCAGAAGTATGTGTATATGGAGACTCCTTATTTCCTGCCAACCGAACCGGTATTGTTTGCGATGAGAACGGCGGCATTGGCGGGAGTGGACATCAGGTTGATGATTCCCCGCAAGGCAGATGCGAAGCTGGTGGAATGGGCTTCGCGTTCGTATGTGATGGAAGCGATAGAGGCTGGAGTGAAGGTTTATCTCTATATGGGTGGTTTCAACCACAGCAAACTGCTGGTGAGTGATGATAATCTCTGCACGGTGGGAAGTACGAATATCGACTTCCGCAGTTTCGAGAATAATTTCGAGGCGAATGCCTTTTTCTATGATGAGGAAATGGCGCAGCGCATCAAGGCGATTTATCTGAAGGATGAATCGCAGAGCATCCTGGTGGATGATGTTTCCTATTTCGTGAAGCGCCCGTTCATGAAACGGTTGTTCGAAAGCATCGTCAGATTGCTTTCGCCGCTGCTGTAGGTTCTTACGTTATAACTTTATAAGCGATAAAAGTAGCCTGTTTTTTTGCTGCTTTTATCGCTTTTTTGTTTCCTTTTTGTATTTTCTGCGCTTAATATTCAATTTAATTAAAAATTAAGTGCTGGTTAATTGTACTTTTGAGCCATTCTTAATGATGTGTCCTTAATTTTGCAGTCGTAAAAACAAAAACAACGGCAAAATGATGAACTTAAAAAGAAAGAATAATATTATTGTTAGTTTTAGCCTCTTGATGGTACCTTTGCTGTTGGCACCTCAAAATGCCACGGCAAAAGGTATCTATCATAAAGGATGGATAGACTTCAATAAGAATGGACGGATGGATGTGTTTGAGAATCCCAACGCTCCTATAGACGACCGTGTGCAAGATTTGCTCCGCCAAATGACCGTGGAGGAAAAGACTTGCCAGATGGCTACGCTGTATGGTTCGGGAAGAGTGCTGAAAGATGCATCGCCTACAGATGGGTGGAAACAAGAGATATGGAATGATGGCATCGCTAATATAGATGAACAGGCGAATGGCTTAGGCACGTTTGGCTCTCAAATATCTTATCCTTATACTAGAAGTATCCAAAACAGACAAGCGATACAACGATGGTTTGTGGAGAACACTCGCCTAGGTATTCCTGTGGATTTTACCAATGAAGGAATCAGAGGCTTGAACCACGACCGTGCCACCATGTTTCCTGCCCAGTGTGCTCAGGGTGCTTCCTGGGATAAGGAATTGATAAGCCAGATTGCCGAGGCTGAGGGAAAGGAGGCTGTGGCATTGGGATATACCAATATCTATAGTCCGATATTGGATTTGGCACAAGACCCTCGCTGGGGGCATGTGGTAGAATCGTATGGTGAAGACCCTTATTTGGTTGGCGAGTTGGGCAAGAGGATGGTTATCGGATTGCAAAAGCAAGGACTTGTATCTACTCCCAAGCACTTTGCCGTTTACAGTGTTCCTGTTGGCGGAAGGGATGGTGGCACTAGAACCGACCCGCATGTGGCTCCAAGTGAGATGAGGGCTCTCTATATGGAGCCTTTTAGAAAGGTGATGCTGGAGGCTAAGCCGTTCGGTGTGATGAGTTCTTATAACGATTATGATGGTGTGCCTATCACGGGAAGTCCACGTTTCCTCACCCAAATCTTGCGTGGTGAATATGGATTCAAGGGCTATGTGGTGTCGGATAGTGAGGCGGTGGAGTTCTTGCTTACCAAGCACCATGTGGCGAAAGATGAGGTGGATGCTGTGGCGCAAGCGGTAAATGCTGGACTAAATGTTAGAACCAACTTTACGATGCCGGAAAAGTTTATCTTGCCTCTTCGCAAGGCAATTGAGAGTGGACAGGTGTCGATGCAGACGGTGGATAGCCGAGTGACGGATGTGCTTCGCATCAAGTTTCAGATGGGATTGTTTGACAATCCTTACAAAGGCGACCTCAAGCAGGTGGCTGGCGTAGTGCATAGCGAGGAACATCAAGCTTTGGCTCTTAAGGCGGCATTGGAAGGCATCGTGCTCTTGAAGAATGAAAACCAGGTGTTGCCGCTATCCAAGTCTTTGAAGCATATCGCTGTTATCGGACCGAATGCCGACGAGGTGAAGAAGTTGGAGAGTCGCTATGGACCAGCCAATGTTCCTATTAAGACTGTGGTTCAAGGGGTAAGGGATATGCTGCCTGGGGCTGATGTGAAATATGCCAAGGGATGCGATATTATCGACAAGTATTTCCCGGAAAGTGAGTTATATGATGTGCCGCTGGATGCCGAGGAGCAGAAGATGATGGACGAGGCTGTGGAAGTGGCTCGCCATACTGATGTGGCTATTATTGTGTTGGGTGGTAATGAGCTGACCGTTAGGGAAGAGTATTCACGAACAAGTCTGAATCTTTGTGGTCGCCAGCAGAAGTTGTTGGAGGCAGTGAAGGCAACAGGCACTCCTGTGGTGCAGGTTTTGGTTGATGGCAGGGCTTCTACCATCAACTGGGCGCAAAAGAACATTGATGGCATCGTGCATGCTTGGTTTCCAGGCGAGTTTACGGGAACAGCCATAGCCAAAGTTCTTTTTGGTGACTACAACCCTGGTGGCAAACTTGCCGTTACCTTCCCGAAGAGCGTGGGACAGATTCCCTTTGCCTTCCCGATGAAACCAGGAAGTGATTCTGACGGCAGGGTGAGAGTGGCTCATGCACTTTATCCTTTCGGATATGGTTTGAGTTATACTTCGTTCCAATATGGCAAGATGCATCTCTCTCAATCAGAGATTTCTGGTTCTGATAGCGTAAGGGTTACTTGCCAAGTCACCAATACAGGCAAGATGGATGGAGACGAGGTGGTTCAGCTCTATATCCACGATGATGTCAGCTCTGCCACACGCTATGTGAAAGAGTTGAGAGGATTCGAAAGGGTGCATCTGAAGGCTGGTGAGACAAAAGAGGTTAGCTTCGTCTTGACTCAACAAGAGTTAGGCTTTTGGAGCAACCGTGATGGCAAGGTGCAGTTCATGGCAGAGCCTGGTTCGTTTACTTTGATGATAGGAAGTTCCTCGGAAGATATCCGTCTTAAGCAAACGCTTTGGTTGAAGTAGACAGTAACGTCGAAAGGATGTATTAGAAAGAAAAGATAAATACAACAAATAATGGCTTTATACAGCCATGCCCCAAAAACTTAATGAGATATGAAAATTAAAAAGAGATTTTTATTATTAGGCTTGTCTTGCTCATTCTTACTGGGAGTACAGGCTCAGGGAGTGGATTATACACAGTATGTTAATCCATATATAGGTAACATCAGTCATCTGTTGGTTCCTACTTTTCCAACAATTCAGTTGCCAAACAGTATGCTGCGTGTTTATCCAGAGCGGGCGGACTACACCTCGGAGTATGTCGGTGGATTACCAATCATCGTGACCACTCATCGTGAGCGTTCTGCCTTTAACCTCCTGCCACAGGTTGGCGACAAACTTGTGCTTCAAAAGAATTATACATACGATAATGAGAAGATGACCCCATATAGCTTTGAGATAGGGTTGGATGATGGTGATATGAAGGGCTTCTTTGCAGTCAATCACCAGTCTGCTATCTATGAGGTGGACTTTGCGGAAGGCAAGACTCCCAATATCGTATTGACAGCCAATGACGGCGGTGTGAAATGTGGCGATGGTTGGATGAGTGGTCGCCAGCAAGTGATGGGCGGAGCCAGCAAGAAAACTTTTGTATATGTATATATGGAGACAGAGCAGTCTCCAACAGCAACAGGTGTGGTGGAGAATGGAAAAATTGTTGCCGGTAAGACTTCTGCCGATGGCAAGTTGACGGGTGTGGCGATGGCTTTTGCACCAGGCACCAAGAAGGTTCGCTTGCGCTATGGTATCTCCTTCATCAGTGAGGAGCAGGCAAAGAACAATCTGAAGCGCGAAATCTCAGATTATAATCGTGAGGCATTGGCAGCCAAAGGCAAGCAAGTTTGGAATGAGGCTTTGGGAAAACTCAAGGTCGAAACGACGGATAAGAATGCCCTGACGGAATTCTATTCCTCTTTCTATCGTACCTTCGAGCGTCCTATCTGTCTCAGTGAGGATGGAAAGTATTGGAGTGCCTTCGATGATAAGGTGCATGAAGACGGAGGAATGCCGTTCTATACAGATGATTGGATATGGGACACCTATCGTGCTGCCCATCCGCTTCGCACACTCATCAATGTGGATACCGAGGAGAAAGTCCTCAATTCATTCCTCTTGATGGCGGAGCAAATGGGGAATGGTTGGTTGCCTACGTTCCCTGAGGCAAATGGCGATTCTCGCCGTATGAACTCCAATCATGGCATAGCTTCAATGGCGGATGCCATCACCAAGGGACTGAAGGTGGATAAGAAAAGAGCCTTTGAGTATTCTCGTAGAGCTGTCGAAGAGAAAACCTTGGCTCCTTGGTCGGGGGCGAAGGCTGGCTGGATAGACCAATTCTATAAGGAGTATGGTTATATCCCAGCCTTGAAACCTGGTGAGCAGGAGACTGACCCTAATGTGCATCGTTTCGAGAAACGCCAGCCGATAGCCGTTACCTTGGGTACATCGTATGATGAATGGTGTCTCTCTCGCATCGCACAGAATATTGCTTCTACAACCAAGAATAAGAAGGAGGCTAAGCAGTATGGTGCTCTGGCAGAGAAGTATGCAGAGTTGGGCTTGAACTATCGCCATGTGTTCAATCCGCTGTCCGCCTTCTTCCATCCAAAGGATAAGGATGGCAAGTTTATCGAGCCATTCGACTATCGCTATTCTGGCGGAATGGGTGCTCGTGAGTATTATGGAGAGAACAATGGCTGGGTATATCGTTGGGATGTGCAGCACAATATCGCCGACCTCGTCGACTTGATGGGAGGCAAGGAGCAGTTTGTGAGAAATCTCAACCAAACCTTTGCCGAACCTCTGGGCAAGAGCAAGTATGAGTTCTATTCTCAGTTGCCTGACCATACGGGCAATGTAGGTCAGTTCTCCATGGCAAACGAGCCATCGCTCCATATACCTTATTTATATAATTATGCCGGACAGCCTTGGATGACTCAGAAACGTATTCGCCAGTTGCTTCGCACTTGGTTCCGTAACGACTTGATGGGCGTTCCTGGTGATGAGGACGGAAGTGGAATGACCTCGTTTGTCGTCTTCTCTTCGATGGGCATTTATCCTGTGACTCCAGGATTACCTATTTATAATATAGGTAGCCCAATGTTCCCAAAGCTGGAGATGAAGTTGAGCAATGGCAAGACCTTTACGATAATTGCCCATAGTGCTTCTGCTGAGAATAAGTATATTCAGAGTGCAAAGCTCAATGGCGAGGAGTGGAACAAGCCTTGGATTTCTCATTCTGCCATCATGGATGGTGCCGTATTGGAGGTGGAGATGGGAAGTGAGCCAAACAAGGCATGGGGAGCAGATGCCTCCTCGGTACCTCCATCACTGCATGAATAAATGTTCATATTTTTAAGTTATAGGTTTATATTTAGTACATTAGTTTGTTAGTTTTTTATGCTTGTCTTTAGGTTTTTCGCAACTTAAAGACAAGCTTTTTCTTTTTTTTAGATGTATTTGTCTCGTTTCTCAATAAAAAGTATTAACTTTGCACACGTATAAATAAATAGAGGAACGATGAACTTAATGCTAATAAGATCTATAAGGATAGGCATATTGTTATGTTTGATGGCATTGAATTTGAATGCCGCCAACGATAACTTGAAATATGGGTTGAGTTTCAACTCGCATTCCGTCTCCGTGAATCAGCGCACCACTTTGTCGCTGGATGGAGGCGAGGCTTTTGCTGTGGGTGATGATTTCACCCTCTCATTCAGTGTGTTGGTACGCAACAACGAACCAGCTTTTGGATCCATTCTCCATCTGATAGCCGATGATGGGCAAGTTATCCATTTTTCTATTGTTGTGGATGACAACAAGAATGTGCCGGCATTGGTGTATGGCGATGATATGTCAATCTTTCCTTTTCCGATTGTTACGGAAAAGTGGCAAGACGTGAAGCTGAGAGTGGATGCCCGAAAAAACAAGATAGTTCTTTTTTATCAAGGCAAGGAGCGGGCTTTCACCATTCCGCTCAATGGCACCAAGCATCTGAAGGTGCAATTCGGACGTATTGATGGCTATGTCTCCGATGTGGCTCCGATGATATTGAAAGACGTGAAGGTGGCTGTGGATGGAAAGCAGATACGCTATTGGAAACTTTATAAGCACAATGGTGGTTCTTGTCTGGACGAGCAAGCCCAGAAGAATGCCGTGGCTACCAATCCGCTTTGGATTATCGACAACCATATCCTGTGGAAGCAGGTGTATCATGCCAAGTTGACTGGCATCCAGTCGGTGGCTTTCAATGCTCAGAAATCTTTGTTCTATGTTTGCAGTGACAGGGAGGTGCTTGCACTCAACACCAATGGGTATGTCGTAAAGCGACAGAAGGTGCTTGGTGGATACCGGGCAAACACGGGCAGCAACGGATATGTGGCATACGATACAAAGACGAATCAGATAGCGTCTTTCTCCCTGCGTTCCGGCAAGGTGTCTCGTTTTGATGAGAATACTTCCCGTTGGAGTATGAGCGAACGCTATGATTCCGCCGCTTTCTATTATAATCATGCTGGTGTTTATAACCATGCGGATTCCTCGTATTATTTCTTCGGCGGCTATGGTTTTTATGCTTACCATAACGACTTGTTCCGACTTCGTGCAGGTGGCAATCAGGTGGAGCGCATCAACTATCAGAACCCCATCCCTCCTCGTTTTGGGGCAGCGATGGGAATAGCGGATGGCAAGCTCTATATCTTGGGAGGCAGAGGAAACAAGGCTGGTAAGCAAGCGGTGGAGTCGTACTTCTATTTTGAATTGTGGAGTATCGACCTCAAGACCAAGAAGGCAGAGTTGGTTTGGCGCAGAAATTCCTATCCAAAGGGATGGGTATTGGCTACTACCATGTTGTATCAACCTGAGAAAAAGGCCTTCTATGCGCTTAATATGAACGACCGAGGTGGCACAATGTATCAGGTGAATGTCGGTGATACCACCATTACGGAAGTGGCAAAGCCTATTGGCAATACCATCACATTCCAGGACTTTGAGTATAATATGTTCTACTCACCAAAGGATGGGCATATCTATGCCGTGATAGATAAGATTTTGGCAGACAAGAGCCACGATTTGTCTATTTATCAGCTAGCCACCCCACTTTTGAGCGAGGCGGAAATCTCGCAGACCGATGGTGAAGAGGGGAGTGGAGCCAAGATTTGGCTGATTGCGATTGTGGCAGTACTGGCATTGTTGGGCATCATTGTTCTTTTTGGGAGAAAACGTAAGAAGCCAAGTGAGGCAAAGCCAGCAAGCACCGTGATGGAACCTCCTACAGTTGAAAAAGCAGTGAAGACTGAGCAGATAGAGAAAGCAGAGAAAGTGGATGAAGAGCCTGTTGCGGATGATACAGAGGAGGTTCAGCAAGAGGAAATGGTCAAGCATTTTGATAGAACTCATTCTGCCGTGTCATTGTTAGGAGCATTCAGTGTCTATGACAAGGAGGGAGCGGACATCACTGCCCAGTTTACTCCTCGCCTGAAAGAACTGTTCTTGCTCTTGATTCTCTATTCCGAGAAGCGGAAGCATGGGGTGAGCGTGGATAAGGTGACGGAAATCATCTGGTTCGACAAGGATGAGTCGTCTGCCCGCAACAATCGTAATGTGACGCTTCGTAAGTTGAGAGTCTTGCTCGAAAAGGTGGGCAATGTAGAGATCATCTCATCCAATGGATATCTTTCGGTGAAGTGGGGCAAGGATGTGTTCTGCGACTATCATACCCTGTTGCAGTATGTGGAGGCATACAATACGGGTAATTATCAAGATGCCGACGAGCTATTGGCTCGTTTGTTGGAAATCCTGCTCTATGGTCCGCTTTTGCCAGGTTATGAGACTGAGTGGCTGGATGAGTTTAAGGATGCCAACTCCAGTTTGTCCATCGACTTGCTCAACAAGTTGCTCCGTCAGGAAAACGATAAGCACAACGACAAGATGACTGTATGCATTTCCGACATCATCTTCCGCCACGACCCTCTCAACGATGAGGCCTTGGCAGCGAAGTGCCAGGTGTTGAGCCATCAGGGAAAGAAAGGATTGGCAAAGCGAGCTTATGACCGCTTCTGCAAGGAGTATCGCGACTCGATGGGAGAGGATTATGAGGTGGCTTTTGCAGAGCTGGCTAAATGAAAAGGGAATGTTGGCTTAGTAAAAGAAAGAGTTGGCTTTGTAGAAGAAGAGAAAAGGCTCAGTAAAAGTAGCCAGGTTTGTTTAAAAGTATAGGTAAATCACAGGTGAATATATAGAAAGAGATGGCTTCGTTAACCAGAGGTCATCTCTTTTTGTTTCCCGTTGGCTCCTTTTTGTTTCCCACAGGTCTCTTTTAGTTTCCCGCAGAGCATACAAAACGAGGAAATATGTTCGGAAAAAGGGTAGAAAATGCCAAATCTTTGATAATTATGCGATTAAAATGATAATTAAGCGTAATTTAAGCGGCGGTTAATTGGAATCTTGTTGCCCTTTTAATTGCCTTACGCTAATTTTGCAATCGTAAAACTGAACAACTCTTTCTTGGGCGAAAGCCTTGGTAAAGATGTGTTAATTCAAGGTTGCTAACTAATAACAGAATTAAGTATGTATCAATTAAAGAACAAGAATCTATGGACACATAAGCCTATTAGGTCTATGGTCATGGGATTGACAACAGCATTGTTGCTTTCTGGAGCAACTCCAATTTTGGCACAGAATGCCAAGAGTGTAACTGGTGTCGTTAAGGATGAAAATGGTGAGCCTATCATCGGTGCGAGTGTCAGAGTAGCTGGCTCTAAGAGCACGGGTGCGGTCACTGATATGGATGGTAAGTTTATCCTCAGCGTTCCAAGTAAATCTACTTTGGAGATTTCGTATGTGGGTTACGTCACCCAGAAGGTGAAGGTGACTGGTGCAAACCAATATAATGTAGATATGCACGAAGACTCTCAGAGTTTGAATGCAGTGGTAGTCGTGGGTTATGGTACCCAGAAGAAGGCTACCCTTACTGGTGCCGTATCTTCTATTAATAATGAGGAACTCTCTCTCACGAAGTCGCAGGATGCCAAGAATATGTTGACAGGTAAGGTGGCTGGTGTGCGTGTCACCCAGAACACTTCCGAGCCTGGTGAGTTTGGCTATGGTAACTTCGATATTCGTGGTTACGGTGGCAGTCCATTGATTGTTGTGGATGGTGTGCCTCGTGGCAACTTCGAGCGTCTCGACCCTAGCGAAATCGAATCCATTTCTGTATTGAAGGATGCTTCCGCTGCCATCTATGGTGTGCGAGGCGGTAATGGCGTCATTCTCGTTACCACCAAAAAGGGTAATACTGGCAAGGCGAAAGTTGAGTATTCTATGTATTATGGTATTCAGACTCCTGCCGAGGTGCTTCAGCCAGTGGGTGCCATCGACCGTATGACCCTCTTCAACGAGAAGACGATGCGTAGCCAGACCGACCCTCGCCTCACATACGATGATGCTGCATTCCAGCAGTATTATGATGGCACCAAGGTTTCTACCGACTGGTATGCTGCCGTGATGGCAAAGACTGCTCCTCAGCAGCAGCACAATGTGTCTATCAGCGGTGGTAACGGCAAGTTGGATTACTTCGTCAACTTCGGTTATATGGATCAGCAGGGTTTCTTCAAGTCTAAGGATCTGGACTATAACCGCTACAACCTTCGTTCCAACTTGAACGCCCAGATTACGAAGAATCTCAAGATGGGAGTACGTCTCTCCGCTACGATCGACAAGCGTGATCGTCCATACTACGACTCTTGGCAGATATTCAACTACTTGTGGCGTTCAACCCCAGATTCTCCTATCTATGCCAACAATACGGCACCTTATTATTATCATCCATCAGGAAACATCGACAACCCTGTGGCAATGATGGATAAGGATGTGGTGGGTTACAAGACAAACAACAACAAGATATTGTCTTCCACCTTCGATGCCACCTACAATGTGCCTGGCGTAAAGGGCTTGTCTCTGAAAGGTTTGTTCAGTTATGACAACACTATCCAGGACAACACACAGTGGAAGAAGCAATATAATGACTATCTGTATGACGCTACGACGAACAGCTATTCTGCATACACCAAGCAGGGACCTTCCAACATCAATCGTTATTACGGAAATAGCTGGAGCACCTTGTGGCAAGCTTCCGTCAATTACGACAACACCTTCGCCGAGGCACATCATGTGACAGGACTTATCCTCTACGAGGAGTCTTACAGCAAGGGCGATAATTTCAGTGGTGCAAGAAACTCTTCCCTCCAGTTGCCTTATCTCTATGCAGGTGACAAGGATGCTGATATGCTTGCCGACGGTGGCAAGATTTCCGAATTGGCACGTAAGTCAATCGTAGGTCGTGTGAACTATGATTACAAGGGACGCTATATGGCAGAGTTCTCTTTCCGATATGATGGTTCTTCCAAGTTTGCCGATGGTCATCGTTGGGGCTTCTTCCCATCAGTATCAGGAGGATGGAGAATGTCGGAGGAGTCGTTCATCAAGGACAACTTGAAGTTTGTTGATAACTTGAAGATTCGAGGTTCTTGGGGTTCGATGGGTGATGATGGCGCAGCCGACTTCCAGTGGTTGACGGGTTACGACTATCCTTATAATGGATACACCATCAACAATTACTCTTCAGGCTATATCTTTGGCGGAAATGTAATCAATGCGCTTGGCTTCCACAGCTTGCCAAACACCAACATTACTTGGTATAAGATCAAGACCTTGAACATCGGTCTCGATGCCGACCTCTGGAAGGGCTTGTTTGGAATCACCGTTGAATACTTTAAGCGCAATCGTGATGGCTTGTTGAGCAAGCGTGTGGGACAGGTTCCTGGTTCATTGGGTGCCAATATGCCACAGGAGAATTTGAACAGCGACCAGACACAGGGTCTTGAGATAGAGCTTCGCCATCGCAATAGCATCGGCCAAGACTTCCATTACAATGTGAAGGGTAACATCTCTCTCACCCGTTCAAAGTATCGCCACTTGGAGCGCACTCCTTCCGGCAACTCATACGCCAACTGGCAGGATCGCAACAACAACAACCGATATAATGACATCTGGTTTGGATATAGTGGCAATGGTCGTTACAACAGCTATGACCAGATTGCTAACTCTGGAGCATACGGTATGGGCAATGGTGCCAATGCCACCTTGCCAGGCGACTATCAGTATGAAGACTGGAACCACGATGGAGTCATCGACGATATGGACAAGCATCCTATCGCAACCACGCTCAGCTCAGGCAACTTCTCTGATTTCCAGAACAAGCGCAACTACCCATTGATGAACTTCGGTATCACCTTGGGGGCAGACTGGAAAGGATTTGATTTGAACTTGGCATTCCAAGGCTCTGCGATGTCTTACATAGCATACGGTGAGCAGCTTTCTTCTCCATTGGCTTGGGAAGGCAATGCGCTCGACCTCTTCATGGATCGCTGGCATCCTGCTGATGCAAAGCAAGACCCATACGACCCAACTACCCAGTGGGTTTCTGGTTACTATGCTTACGGTGGCAAGACTCCAGACAGCAACTCCACCTTTGCCATCCAGAAGGGTGACTACCTGAGATTGAAGTCTGCCGAGATTGGTTACACCATTCCTCGTCAGTGGCTCAGCTTCTTGGGCGTTCAGAATTTGCGAGTGTATATGAATGCTTATAACCTCTTTACCATCACAGGCGTGAAGGGTCTCGACCCTGAGCATCCTGCCCAGATGTATGGATATATGTATCCATTGAACAGAAGTTATAACTTTGGTGCAAGTATTACATTTTAAGTGATAGGAGGAACATAATATGAAAAAGTATAAATATCTATTAGCGGCAGCTCTTTGCCTTGGCACACTCTCTAGTTGCCACGACTTGGATATTATGCCAAAGGACGTAATGACCAATAACGATGTCTTTACCGATGCAGGTGTGGAGTCTTATTTTGCTGCTTTATATAGCCGATTCCCAATGGAGGATTTCAATGTCTCTGACCAGGGCGACCATCAGGGATTCTATTTCTGGAACAACATCAGTTGGGATATGAACCTTACAGGCGAGTCTGTAAACCGAAACAATGCTGGTTTCAACTGGGCGTGTGTGGTAAAGGGATATTGGTCTGAGGGCTATTCTGTCATTCGCCAGTGCAACTCTTTCATCGCCAACCTGGATACTTATAAGAACCAGTTCTCTGCCGCTTACAACATGGAGGCTGCTGAGGCGGAAGCTCGTTTCTTGCGTGCCTATACCTATTTTTCATTGGTGAAGCGTTATGGTGGCGTGCCTTTGTTGAAGGAGGCTCAGGAGTTGGCTGACGATGAGTCTAAGCTCTGGGTGGCTCGTAGCAGCCATAAGGAGTGTGTGGACTTCATCCTTGAAGACCTCGATTATGCCATCGCTCACCTTGGCACCAAGAAGGTAGCCGGTCGTGCCAATAAGTTTGTGGCTGCTGCCATCAAGTCTCGCGTGGCTCTCTATGCTGGTTCTGTGGCTCGTTATGGTGGTCAGTATGATTACACTGTCGATGGCGTTCAGGTTTGCGGTCTTCCTGCTTCCGATGCCAACAACTACTTCAAGCAGGCATACGATGCCAGCAAGGTGGTAGAAGAGGGTGGCTATGCGCTGTATAACAAGGATGCGGATAAGGCAGTCAACTTCAAGAACATCTTTATGAATGCTGACAACAGTGATGAGTCTGTTTTCGTACGCCAGTACAGTTTGAGCAACAACGTTCATAGCTTTGATGCCGTGTATTGTCCTCCTCGTATGACAACCACCTACGGCGACCGCTATAATCCTACGCTCGACTGGGTGGAACTGTTTGATGGTCTTCCAAAGGACCCATCGACAGGTCATCTGAAGACTACGGATGATGAGGGCAATTACATCGTTTATGATAACGAACAGGAGTTGTTTAAGGATGCCGAGCCTCGCTTGAAGGGTTCCATCATGATTCCAGGCGAAACCTACAAGGGCATCACTTTGGAGATGCGTGCTGGTTTGATCAAGCCAGAGGTTGACACTGCCACTGCCAAGATAAAGAAGTTTGTGGAGGATGACGGACAGACCACAACGGCTTGGAACAAGAACGATTGGTTCAAGAACAATGTCATCGTCACCACCACCAAGTGGAACGATGATGGTGGCAAGCAGCTCTACCAGTTGCCTGATGGCAGCAAGATCAACATCAATGGTAAGGATGGTCCAGCCAATGGCGGTAGCAACAATACGCTGACAGGCTTCCATGGCTTGAAGTGGATCAATACCAATTGGTCAGTAGGCGAAACTCAATTACACCGTTCTACCCAGACTTGGATTGACGTTCGTTATGCTGAGGTGCTCCTCAACCGTGCCGAGGCTGCCATCGAGTTGGCGCAGAATGGCGAGGAAAACTACGACAATGTGGATATGCTCCAGGATGCCATGACTTGCATCAACAAGATTCGTGAGCGTGCAGGTGCCACCTTGTTGACCAGTAAGGCTGAGTTGGCAAACACTCCTATCACCAATGAGCGTGGCAGCGGCATCAACTCGTTTGTCTTTGCTCCAAACGTAGGTCTTCATGTGGTTCGCGTAGAGCGTTACAAGGAGTTGGCTTTCGAGCACAAGATTTATTGGGATCTTCGTCGTTGGTTTACCTTCGATACCCAAATCAAGCAGTATCGTCGTCGTATGTTGGCTCCATTTATGTTTGCCAAGGGTGCGTATCTCAATGCTGATGGCAATGGAGAAGGCAAGTACATCTACGACACTCGTGTTTGCGAGCGAGCTAATGGACAGGGAACTTTCACTACCAAGCAGTATTACGACAAGATTCCTGATGGCGAGCGTACCAAGAACCCATTGTTGGTTCAGAACGACCAGTACTAAAAGGATTGTGGCGTTCGTGGTAAGTATGATAACAAAGTAATAACGATTTTTTAAAGATTGAAGATTATGAAATGTCTTAATAAATATATGATGGCTTTCTTGGTTGCAACATGCGCTTTGTTTACAACCTCTTGCGAGAAAGACAACTATGATGAGCCAGAGGCTGCCATTATGGGACAGGTTACCGACCAGGAGGGCAATCCTCTCCAGTTGGCGGTGGGCAAGACCAGTATGTCTATCCGCATCATCGAGAAGAGCTATGCCAATGGCGACGAGAGCGTGGTGGTGACTCCACAAGACTTGAACATCAAGCAGGATGGCAGCTTTGAGAACATTCACCTCTTTGCGGGTACTTACTCTGTAAGTCCTTGGCAAGGTCCGTTCTACGAGAACGATGCGGCTGCTTTGACAGAGGAAGTGCAGTTGAAGAGTGGCAAGACCACCACGGTCAACTTCAAGGTGACTCCTTATTTGAAGCTTGAGTGGGTGAAGAAGCCTTACGTAGATCCTGCGGATGGCAAGTTGAAGGCATCTTTCAAGTTCCATCAGAATGAGAAGGAAGGTATGGCAAAGCCTGATTTGCTCGACTACGGACTCTGGATTTCTCGTACCCAGTATTGCGGTACGGAGGGTGAGCCTAACCTGACTCCTGCGGTGATTAAGTTCACCACAGAGAAGCAGGGCGATGAGATTACCGTTGCCTCCAAGTCGAAGGTGGCTTACGCCATGAAGTATTATGTGCGCTTTGGTGCTCGTTGCAAGGACAAGTATCAGAAGTACATCTTCACCGACATCAAGACCATTGATGTTTCAGACAGCCAGATTAAGAAGTAATAGCTTAGAAGTGTAATAGCTTAGGTTTATATGAACAAGAAATATATATCCCTCATGTTTGTGGCAGGTGCGCTTTTCCCGAAGGGCACCTTTGCCCAGACGCTCTACAGCAATGACTTCTCCAACCCAAGGGAGAAGTTGCAGATGGTGGGGCGTGGCGAATGTGCGGTGGAGGATGGCGTGTTGAAAGCCAAGTCGGCTTATTGCCAGTTTGGCAATCACGACTGGAAGAACTACAGCCTCTCTTTCCGCGCCCGTGCTCCGAAGGATGCTGAGCAAGTGCAGATTTGGGCAGGTTTCCGTGCCTCAAATCGTTTCGATAGATATGTAGTAGGTATAAAAGGTGGTTTACAGGATGACATCTATTTAATGAGACTAGGCTATATGGGTACGGATGAGTTTATGGGTGTTCGCCCATTGCGATTCCACCCAGTGCCTGGCGAATGGTACAAGCTGAGAATAGATGTCTGCGGCAATCGCATCCGAGTGTTTGTGGGCGATGAGAAGTTGCCTTACATCGATGTTACCGACAAGAATGCTTCCTTGGCTCCTACGGGCGAGATAACCCTGGGTGGTGGTTGGATCAATACCGAATATGATGATGTGAAAGTGGAAAAGCTTGCCGACGATGCCTTTGACGGTGTATCTAACCAGGAATTCAACAAGCAGTTGACCGCCGCCCAGAAGGAAGACAAGCGTAAGAAAGAACGAGCTGCCTATCAAGAGATAAAGGTGGATGCCATCAATGGTGACCGTACAGAGATTTCGCTTGATGGCAACTGGCTCTTCAAGCCTGAGTATGAGGATAAGGATGGCGTGAAGTCTGCCCAGGCTTCCGTTGATGATCAAGACTGGCACGTGATGTCTGTGCCAAACTTTTGGAATCCTATCCGCATCTGGTTGCATGGCGAGACGATGCCTTCGCCAAACGGGCAAGAGTCGAAGGGTGTGTCTGACACCTATTATCAGCAGGAGACCGATCGTTGTGAGAACTACACCTTCGACTTCCGCAAGACCAAGGCTGCTTGGTATCGCCAATGGCTGGAGTTGCCACAGGGTGTGGAGAGCAAGAATATGACCCTTACCTTCGATGCCGTGTCCAAGGTGGCTGAGGTGTATGTGAATGGCGAGTTGGCTGCCTCCCACATTGGTATGTTTGGAGAAATTCAGGTGGATTGCTCCAAGCTCTTGAAGCCGGGCAAGAACTTGATAGCTGTTAAGGTGACCCGCGACTTCGTGAAGGACATCGAGGATGCCGACAAGGTGATGGAGGTGGCTGTCACCGTTCCAGTCACCAACAAGATGCTCAAAGACATCGCCCATGGTTTCTATCAAGGCGATCCTGCCGGTATCTGGCAACCTGTGAAGTTGACCATCACCAACCAGGTGAAGATAGAGGATGTTTTCATCAAGCCTGCGCTCGATGGTGCTACCTTCGACATGACCATCAAGAACCACGATGGCAAGAAGAAGCAGTTTGCCGTGAACACCGAGATTACCGATCACGAGACGGGTGCCGTATTATATAAAGGTGTAGCCCTTGCCAAGGCTCAGTTAAAGGATGGCGAGGAGAACAAGTTCACCTTCAAGGTGGATGGCTTGAAGCCACGCCTCTGGACACCGCAGCATCCTAACCTCTACAATTTTAAGTTCTCTGTGGTGGAAGGAAAGAATGAGGTGGCGGATGTGAAGAGCATTCTCTCTGGATTCCGAACCTTCGAGGTGAAGGATGGTTTGTTCTATCTCAATGGCAACAAGTATTGGTTGCGTGGTGGCAATCATACGCCGTTCGCCTTGGCTCCAAACGACCTGCAACTTGCCAACACCTTCATGCAACTGATGAAGCAGGGCAACATCGACGTTACTCGTACGCATACCACTCCATGGAACCAACTCTGGATGGGGGCTGCCGACAAGAACGGTATCGGTGTCAGTTTCGAGGGAACATGGCCTTGGCTGATGATTCACTCAACTCCTATCCCAGATGTCAACCTCTTGGAACTCTGGCGCAGCGAGTATCTGAGTCTCTTGAAGAATTATCGCAACCATCCGTCGTTGCTCTTCTGGACCATCAATAACGAGATGAAGTTCTACGACTTGGACAGCGACACCGAGCGCACCAAGAAGAAGTTCCGGATAATCTCTGATGTGGTGAAACAGATGCGAGAGATAGACCCTACACGTCCTATCTGTTTCGACTCCAACTATCTGCGCAAGGGCAAGGACCTGCGATTTGGCAAGGAGTTTATGGACAGTGTGGATGATGGCGACATCGATGACGTACACGCATACTACAACTGGTACGATTTCTCGCTCTTCCGTTTCTTCAACGGTGAGTTCCAGAAGCAGTTTAAGTTGCCTAATCGTCCTTTGATTTCGCAGGAAATGTCAACGGGTTATCCAAACAACGAGACGGGGCATCCTACTCGCTCATACCAGTTGATTCATCAGAATCCAATGTCGTTGATTGGTTATCAGTGCTACGACTTTGCCAACCCAGAGGCATTCCTCAAGACGCAGAGCTTTATTACCGGCGAGCTTGCTGAGGCACTTCGCCGCACCGACGACCAGGCATCGGGTATCATGCACTTCGCTCTCTTGACTTGGTTCCGCCAGGTGTATGACAGCAAGAAGATCAATCCATACCCAACCTACTATGCCTTGAAGCGAGCTTTGCAGCCAGTCTTGGTAAGTGCCGAGTTGTGGGGCCGCCACTTCTATAATGGCGAGAAACTCCCAACCCGCATCTATGTGGTCAACGACCGTGAGAATGGCAAGGACTTGCAGGAGACATTGCTCCGTTGGCAGATTGTGGATGAGACGGGAAAAGTGCTCAATCATGGCGAGGAGACCATCCACCCTGTGAAGCACTATGGTCATGATTACATCGTGCCAAACATCTCTCTTCCAAACGAGATTCCTGCCGACAAGGTGAACGCCAAGTTGAAGCTTACCCTGACCGAGAACGGACTCAAAGTATCGGAGAACGAGTATGACCTCTTAATTGCCAAGAAGCAATGGACCAACAACCATAACTTCGCTGGCAAGAAGATTGCAGTGCTCGATAAGGACGGCATCAGCGACAAGTTGGCTGGTATGGGCATCAAGACAACCCAGGCTTCTGGCATCGCTGAGTTGCTCAATGCCAAGACAAAGAGCGACCTCGCCATCATCTCAGGCATCTCTTCGATGACTGATGCTGAGGCTTCCCAGATACGAGCTTATCTGAAGAAGGGTGGCAAGGTGATGTTCTTGAACTGTGCCGAGGCAGTGAAGACCGTCTTCCCAGAGTATGTAAGGGGCATCATCACCCCAACCGAGGGCGACATCTGTTTCATGGAGCGTGAGGAGGCTAAGGTGTTCGATGGCATCGAACCATTGGAGCTTCGCTACTTCAACAACAGCCAGCGAGAGATTCCTTTGGCTTGCAACCGCACCATCCAGGTGAACCGCAACGAGAACCTCACCGAGTTGGCTGGTCAGATGAAGATACACGCCTATATCGACGGCGGTACTCAGGAAGACCGACTCAATAAGATAGACACGATGCGTGGCTTGACCATGTTTAGCGTGATTGACGGCAAGGGTAAGGCGATGGTTTCCACCATGTGTTTAGACAAGGCGGCTACCGACCCAATAGCGGCTCGATTGCTCGCCAATACGATAGCAGAATCATTATAAAAATTTGAAAGTATGGATTTATCTTCTTTATTAATGGCAGGCATATTCTGGATGTTTCGCACGGAAGAACCTCTGCCGCATCACCCTACAAGCCGAGAGCAGTTGGCTCGTTTGAGGCAGGAGCAAGAGCAGCAAGCTTCGGCACTTCGCCGCAAGAGTCAGGAGGTGGCAAACCTCTTGATAGCGATGGAGCGCAAGAACAAGGCGATGGCTCAGATTAAGCATGATGTGAGGGTGGCGATAGAGAAAGCCCGCCATTTGGAGGATAAGTCCATGCTGATGTCCCTGCTTCATATCAATGAAGAGATAAACGACAATTTGGAGGGCGACTCTGTACTGGAGCGTTTTGAGCAGGAATATGACGCTGCCAATGATGGTTTCTTGCGGCGTCTGTCTTCTCGCTTCCCAGACCTCAACCAAAGTGAGCGTATGACTTGTGTATATCTCCGCATGAATCTATCCACCAAGGAAATCGCCTCCATGCTCCATCTCACGGTGCGAGGTGTGGAGACCATTCGTTATCACTTGCGTAAGAAGTTGGGATTGGAGAGGGAAAAAAAGCTCTCCTCTTATCTAGAGTCTTTCTGATATTCCAGGAAGCAAAACTACTTACTTCAAGAAATAAATGTATTTACACGGGGAGTATTTTCTTTTTTATCCATAAGTTTATCCATAATTCTTTTGGTCTTTTCGTTTCTTTTGCGTACCTTTGCATCAATATTCCAAATGAAACTGATATATGGCAAACGAGGAAGATGTTATAGAGAATAATCTGTTAGCGGATTTTGGGCAGGAAGTCTTCGACATCTTGCTCACCGATCATTCTGTGACAGAATATAAGAAAGATGGGAAGGTTCACCATATCTTTTGGGCTACCCACGACTATGAGCAGTTGGGGGAAGGTTACTCTTATTATGATGAAATCATCCGTGAACGCATCACGGGTGAGCATTCTGATGTCATCATGCCTCGTGTGATGAAGAAAAAGGCTATCCAAAAGAAGAGAGTGAAGAAGAAGGCTGAAATCTTCACGCCAGCTTGGGTATGCAACTTTATGGTCAATAATATTGATGAGATATTCTTTGGGCGAAGAATTGTCTTCAATGAGGAACTTGGCGAGGAAGGAAGGGAATGGCGAACCGTTCCAGATAAAGTGATTTTTCCAAAGGGGAAGACCTGGCAAGATTATATTTTCCAGACATGGGAGGAAATTACTTGTGGTGAAGCTCCTTTTATGGTGAGCCGATATGATACCACCACGGGAGTGGCAATCCCATTGAAGAATAGAATTGGTTTTTTAGACCGTAAACTTCGCATTGTCAATGAGAATACCGAGACGATTGATGAGTGGTTTGAGTATGCTACTTATGCTTATAAGACTGTTCGTGCTTATGAATGGCAAGGCGATAGCTTGTTCTTAGCAAGGGAGAACTTACTGTATACGTTCATAGACAATTACGAGTATAAGTTTGGTGTACGACCTACCGTCGAGCAAGTAAAGGAAATAGCAAACATCATCTCTTGGCAGGTTTTTCAGATGGATGGCTTGAAGAATGTTATTCCAAACACTTGTCATGATGTGGAAACGAGAAATCTTTATGGTGAGATAGAGAGGACTCCTTGTCCAGCTTGTAGGAATAAAAAATGGTATGGGCATAATGGGATTCCTGCCTTGCTAATGTGCTGGGGAGAGGGCAAATATTATCCTTATGATATTCTTTTCACTAAAAAGAAGAAAAAATAATATGGACTATTCAATACTAGACAAATATATCGTAGGGCGTGTCGAACCGCAGATTTATGCCTTTACGACAGGTACTGTGCCTGATTACCTAAAGGTAGGCGATACCTATCGCCCTCTGGAACAACGGTTGGGTGAGTGGCGCAGGGTGTTTCCTGACTTGGAGAAGAAATTCGCTACCGTGTCGAAAGTAGATGAAGAAGTCTATTTTCGTGATTTTTCCATTCATTATTTTTTGGAAAATGAAAGGCATTGTCATCGTTTGCTTCCTGCTGATATGGAAGGCTTGCCTTACTATTCCAGAGAATTCTTCCAGCATGCAACCGCCAAAGATGTAGAGGATGCAATGTGTGATATCCAAAAAGCGTTTGAGGAAAATAAGGATAAATATCAATTTTATACTTTCAAGGAGCGACCTACTTCCTTAACTTTCACCTATAAGCGAGGTGAAAAGCAGTATGAGTTGCGTCCAAATCAGAAGGCAACTGTAGCCAGCTTTACCAATGCGGTAAAGAAGGGTAGGACTAATCTCCTAATGTATGCCGTGATGCGTTTCGGAAAGACATTCACGGCTTTGAGCTGTGCGCTTACTAGCTCTAAATACAAATCCATTCTTGTTGTGTCGGGCAAGGCTGATGTCAAGATGGAGTGGAAGAAAACCGTGGAGGGAATCAAGAACTTCGAAGGTTTTGATTTCATAGATAGTGTTCGGCTTGCCCGAAATCCTAATGTCGTAAATGAAGTTTTGGAGCAAGGGCATCGTCCGGTTGTTTTCTTGACGCTCCAAGACTTGAGTGGTGATGTGATAAAGACAAAGCATCAAGAGGTTTTCTCTCGTAATTGGGATATGCTGATTATAGACGAGACCCATTATGGCGCTCGTGCAGAGGAGTATGGCAAGGTGTTGCGTGGAAACAAGAAGGAAATGAGGGCAGAAATGAAATATGCCGATTCTGCTGATGATTATGACGACAATAAGGAGTTGAAGTTATTGCGAACTAACGTTCGTGTTCATCTATCTGGCACACCTTATCGTGTCTTGATGGGAAGCGAGTTCGAAAAGGAAGATATCATAGCCTTTTATCAGTTCTCGGATATAGTCAAGGATAAAGAAAAATGGGATGCTGAGAATTTGGACAATGATGAGTATAACGAGTGGGATAATCCATATTATGGTTTCCCTCAGATGATTCGCTTTGCCTTCAATGTCAATGCTTCCTCTATGGAAAGGATGGAGGAGATGAGAAAAAACAAGGTGGAATATACACTGAATGAGTTGTTGAGACCAAAAGCAACATTAAAGGACAAAGGGGGACTTCACCGAAAGTTCATCTATGAAAAAGAAGTGCTAGACTTGCTCATGGCGATAGATGGCAGTAAGAATGATGGTGATATCTTAGGTTTTCTCGATGATGTCAGAATCAAGAGTGGAAAACTCTGCCACCATATCGTGTGCGTGTTGCCTTATCGTGCCTCGTGCGATGCCTTTGAATGTCTTGTTAAGGAACATCAACATGAGTTCAAGAACTTGAATCAGTATGAGATACTGAATATAACAGGTGTTGAGAACGAAGGATTGTTTAGGGATGTTCGTGCAGTCAAGGACAAAATTGAAGATTTGGAGTTGCAAGGCAAGAAGACCATCACCTTGACAGTTAATCGTATGTTGACAGGTACGACGGTAGAGCAATGGGACACGATGATTTATCTGAAAGATACTGCATCTCCACAGGAGTATGACCAAGCTATCTTTCGTCTGCAAAACCAGTATATTCGTGAGTATAAAGATGAGCAAGGTAATGTCATCAGGTATAATATGAAGCCACAGACACTTCTTGTAGATTTTGAGCCTGGGAGAATGTTCAGAATGCAAGAGGCTAAGGCGCAAATATATAATGTCAATACAGACAAGAAAGGTAACAGCAAGTTGAGTGAGCGCATAGCCGAGGAACTCAGAATCTCTCCCATCATCATAGTCAATAAAGACAAAATGAAAGAGGTGGAACCAAATGACATCCTTGAGGCGGTCAACGCATACGCAGCCAATAAGAGCGTTATGGATGAGGCTACGAATATTCCTGTAGATGTAGGGTTGCTAGCTAATGATGATGTGTTGGACGCATTGAAGACCTTGTATCCGATAGATGGCAAGAAAGGCATTAGAATGCCAGCGAGTAAAGGTGAAGGCGATGAAATGGAAACGGAGGATTCTGTGGGCGAACAAAATTGTGAAAAAGATGAAAAGCCTATGGATGCGACAGAAAAAGAAAATGTCGACGAGGCAAAAGAACTTCAGAAGAAACTCTCAACGTTCTATTCGCTGATATTATTCTTTGCTTTCTTGACCGACAGCCATGTGGCATCGCTGGATGATGTGATTAAGGTTGTTGGAGGAAAGGACAATAGTCGTATTGCTAGAAATGTTGGTTTGACAAAAAATGTCCTGCAAACGATACGTAGTTTGATCAACCCATTTGTGCTTAGCGACTTGGACTATAAGATATCGCACATGAATCGGTTGGCGCACGATAAGTCTGTTGCAGCCAATGAACGAGTGGAAAGGGCGATGAAGAAATTTGGTAGGTTGTCTACGTCAGAGGTGGTTACACCTGCATGGGTGGCTGATATGATGGTGGGTTACTTGCCAGCGGATAAGATAAAGAAAGTTACAAAGATATTGGACATTGCTGCCAAACAAGGTGAGTTTGCCAATGCCTTGTTCAAGGCTTACGGTGATAAACTGAAGAACTCCATTTATTCGTTGCCTACTTCTCCTTTGACTTATGAGTTTACCCGAAAGGTATATGCTTTGTTGGGAATGCCTGTCAGTCATGTGATAGAGGAGTTTAATACATACGATTTGTTGAATGATAAAAAGAAAGAAATACTGATGAATAAATTAAAGATGTTAGATACAACCATTGTCCTGGGAAATCCCCCTTATCAAGATAATGCGGTGGGAGAGCAAAAGACCTACAATGGTCCTTTGTATAATATCTTCTTGGATAAAGCCTATGAGGTATCGGGGGTTGTTGAGATGATTCATCCTGCCCGATTCTTGACAAATGCAGGTAGCACACCTAAGGCTTGGAATAAAAAGATGCTGGAAGATCCACATCTGAAAGTCGTGGCGTTTCATCAAAATGCACAGTTACTCTTTGAAAATCTTCAGCTGACAGGTGGGCTTGCAGTCACATATAGAGACATAATGGAAACTTTTACTGCGATTAATACATTTATGCCATATCCAGAGTTGGATAGTATTTGCAAAAAGGTCTCTTCTGATGTGAGCTTCAAGTCGATGAGCGATGTTGCTATATCTCGAACTGCTTATCGTTTTACTGACAAGATGCACGAAGACCACCCGGAGGCTCTCGGTCAATTAAGTAAAGGACATCCTTATGATGTTTCTACAAATATTTTTGAGCGGTTGCCGCAACTCTTTTATGACGAAATACCAAGTGACGATGATGAGTACATTGCTCTTCTTGGACGATTAAATAACAAGCGTATAGTGAAATACATCCAAAGAAATTACATCCGTCCTGTAGTAAATCTAGATTACTACAAGCTATTCTTGGCTAAGGCTGATGGCGCTGCTGGGCAAATAGGAAATCCTATACCAGCAAGGATTATAGGCAAACCGGAAATAGGGGCTCCTGGTATGGGCAATACGGAATCGTTTATAAGTATAGGAAGATGTGGAAGTGAGTATGAAGTTGGGGCTTTGTGTAAATATATATCAACTAAGTTTGCTAGAGCTTTGTTGGGGGCTTTGAAAACAACCCAGGATATTACCCCTGAAAAGTGGAAGTTCGTTCCGCAGCAAGACTTCAGCGAACGGTCGGATATTGATTGGAATCTTTCGGTGGATGAGATAGACGCTCTTCTTTGCAAGAAATATAACTTGTCGGCAGCTGAAATAGGCTTTATCAATGATAAGGTAAAGTCAATGGATGTGGAGTAGTATGCGAAGATAAAGCAAATAAGGTGAATATGGAAGCGGCTTGATGTCGCAGGCATATTCACCTTATTATATAATAGGTACATTCCTTATTTTTTCTTCAATCTTTTGGCAGCCTTGCCCACAATCTTCAGATAATGGTCGCTCTTGATGCCTTTCTCCAGCGGAACAAAGGTGCTGCGTGGCTGACCTACTGGCACCTTGCTGGATATCTTGAAGATGGCTGTTCCCTCGTCTATCTCGTCAAACATGGCGATGTAGAGCATCTTGGCTCCGGCGTTCAGCGAATAGTCTATCTGGTCTTGTAGGAATTGTCCTTTGTTGCGTGGAATCTTAGGTCCTGGCTCTGGATACTTCAGGTTGTCCCAGGAGAAGCCTGGAAAGCAGAGTGGGGCATAGTCGATGTGGTTGTCCTTAGCCCATTGGATGTCCTTGTCGATGAGCGGGGCAAACGAGTTGAAACTTTTGTCGTTGTATCTAGCCACGAACCAAGGCATCACGATGTCGCAACGCTTGATGAGGGTAGTGAGGGCTTCCTCTTTCAGGCAGTCGGCTCCTTGCTCTCGCCAATAGGTTGGCACTCCAATCATAATGCTGAATCCCATCTTCTTCATCCCATCTATCACTTCGGCGCAATCCCCCGTGTCGTAGCCTCTGCCATCATTGAATCCCACTCCCCATACAGAGACCAAAGGCTTGCCGTTGTGGTAGAGATAAGATGGATTCTTGGCGTGGTCGAAGAGGTGGTATTCATCGGCTAGCTGCTTGATGTCGTTCAATACGAAAGGTGCCTCGCCGTGGCGCATACCGCTCAGGTCATACATGATGCTAATGGCACGGTCGTATTTGTTGGCCATGTTCATGGCATTATGGAGCACATGATTAAAGTGATTTCTGCCACTCTCGCCTCGCACCTCCGATACAAAACGCTGCATGAATACACCATCCAGTCCATACTTCTTCATCCAGCGGAAATGGGTGTCGGTGGTACTCTCGTCGTGGGAAGAGAATACCTTGGCGTAAGTGCCATCCTCATACTGAAACTTGGTGGTGTATAACTTCTTGTATTCCTTGGTGTCTGGCCACATCTCCACGGTGGCGAGTCCCGGACCAAACTTAGGACCGCCATAGTGTCGCCAAGAACGGTTGGCTCCATCATCAGGGGTGTTGAACCATCCTTGATACCCTGCCATCAACAGTCCTTGGTAAGAGTTGTAAGTCTTCTTACCGATGATGTCTTGAGCCTGTAGGTTGCTTGCCGATAGCAGCAAGCAACCCATTCCTATTGCGATTTTTGATATTCTCATATTTACTCGTGATTAAGTTGTTGTTTGTATATTTGTGGCTTTGTTCGATTGCCAACGCTTATTTGTAGCTTTGTCCGATTACCAACCATTTAGCTAGCTCTTCCGTCCATTCTTTCTTATAGGCAAAACTGTCCTTGAATCCCCATCCGTGTCCACCTGTAGGGTAGATGTGCAGGGTGGCAGGAACATTGTACTTCCTCAGTGCCTCGAAGTAGAGGAGACTGTTGATAGGGGGTACGCCTGTGTCGTCTGCCGATAGGGCGATGAAGGCTCTTGGTGTGTTCTTGTCCACACGGTTGCTGGTGGTGTAGTGCTCCTCCATGTCAGGCTTTGGATGTTCGCCGATAAGCTGGTTGTGGGTTCCGCTGTTGGTAATTCTCGGGTTCATCGAGATAACGGGGTAGAGTAGTATCTGGAAGTCGGGGCGATAAATCTGCTCGCCATACATCGTGGCAAGTGATGAGGCTAGATGTCCACCAGCCGAACCGCCCATGATGCCTACACGATGTGGATTGATTTTCCATTTTTTGGCATTGGAGCGGATGATCTTCATGGCTCGCTTGGCATCGCTCAAAGGGATGGTGTCGTTGCCATGGGGCAAGCGGTATTTCAGCACGATGTAGGTGATGCCTTGGTCGCAGAACCATTTTGCCATATCGTGACCTTCGTGGTTGATGGCGTGATGGTCGTAACCACCGCCAGGACACATCATGATAGCCATACTATTAGGTTTCTTGGGATGGAAGACCGACATCACGGCGTTCTGCGTGTCGTCGCTTGAGATGGCTTTCTCTGTTCCCCAAACAGGTATGTCGATGCGATTCTGTGCTTGAATGGAAGCACAGAACAGCAGACCGATGTATGCGAATGTAAATTTTTTCTTCATCATTATAGTTTCTTGATGTTTGACTTTGTTATTAATTCTTGAGTCTCAAGCTTTTTCCTTATTTCTTGATTTTCAACATCTTTTCCTTTCCTGCGTATTTTACGGTTGCAGCCTTTCGGCACTTGCCGTTTTTGTGGAGATATACTTCGAAGGTCTTTTTGTCCATTGGGTATTTGCCTAGGCTCTCTCCAAAGGTGAGGGTGGCAGTTTGCTCATTCCACAGGATTGGTATCTGCTTGTAATCGCCTTGTTGGTAGCTGATGCTGTGACCATCGTCCTCATAATAGCAGAATTTGCCATCTGCTCCTGCATAAACATCCAGGCGGATATGGGCATCGTGGACAATATCATTGCCATACACTTTATTATATTGGGGGATGATGCTGCCAGCCTTTACATAGAGCGGCATCTTCTCAATAGGTGCATCAGCGGTGATGGTGGTGCCACCTTGATAATTAGTGTCTGTCCAGTAGTCTATCCAATCTTGTCCCTTTGGCAAATAGACGCTTCGGCTTGTCTTCCCTTCTTGTAGCACAGGGCAAACCATGAAGGCGGGACCATACATAAACTGGTCTTTGATGTCGAGTGCCTTATTGTCGGAGGCAAAATCGTATGCGAGGAGTCGCATCGGATTGTAATCGTTCTGTGTGGTCATCGCCGACAACGAGTAGATGTAGGGCAGTAACTTGTATCTCATATCTATATAAGAGGTGAGAATCTTCTCTGCTTCCGAACCGTAAGACCATGGCTCGTTTGGGGTCTCTGTCTTGCCAGGGTAACGGCGACCGTGAGCACGGAAAATAGAGCAGAATGTGCCATATTGGAACCATCTGGTGAAAAGCTCGCGATACTTAGGGTCGTTAGGGTCGCCGCCAGAATAGCCTCCAATGTCTGATGTCCAGTAAGGGCATCCTACGGCACTGAAATTCAAACCAGCCGTCACCTGATTGCGTAACTCTTCCCAAGTGGCAGGGATGTCGCCCGACCAAACTGCCGTGCCATACTGATGCTGCGAAACGGTGGCGCATCGGGTTATCATGTAAGGTCGCTCGGTAGGGCGCACGTCGGTGATAGCCTTGTAGTAGTTGGCGGTGTTGAAGAGTGGATAGAGATTTCTCACCCTGTGGGCTGAGCCGAGGTAAGTGGTGGTTGGCAAGAAAGTCTGGATGTGGTCTGGCTCAGGGCCATCCATAAAGAAACCGTCCACGCCCAAGCGGATGAGCGGCGTTATCAACTCTCGGTAAAGCTTGCGTGCATCAGGGTTGAAGACATCATACACGATGCCGTCGATGGCGTGTGCGCCACGGAGAATATAGCCCTTGCTGTCCAAGAGATTGTAATTAGGTGTGCCTATCTTGAAGCAAGGCCACATCGTGATGACGGTTCTCGACTTGTAAACATTACGGATGCTATCCAGCATCTCTGGCACGTTGGCCCATAGTTCTTCATCAAACTTCATGGCTCCCGTGCCATACTTGCCCCAGTAATGGTAGTCGATGAAGAGACTGCCCATTGGGATGTTCTTCTCGTGGGCGGTCTTGGCTACCTGCATAAACTCTTTGCGGTTGTGATAGCGGTTGCGACTTTGGTGATAGCCCAAAGCCCAGTAAGGCATCATCGGTACCTTGCCTGTGAAGGAATGGAAGGCTGCGGTCAACTTGTCGAGACTGTCGCCCACGAAGAGGTAGTAATCCACCGTATTACCATAGTCGGAGCGGAAACTCATCCCTTTGTCACTGTCGCTATAGACGGTGCGGGTAGGGTTGTCCCAATAGATGCCCCAACCACCCGTGGAATAGATGACGGGGATGGCAGCCTGGGTGTTGAATTGCACCAACTCTCGCTGAGTATTGCGCAGATTCATCTTGTGGTCGCGGAATTGTCCGAGACCATAGAGGGCATCGACAGCTGCTACTTGGAAGTTGGTGTATGGGCAGACGCTGTCTCGCTCTACGTTCATACGAGCTTTGGCAGGGTATTCAGAGACAAGTCTTTTGCCTGTACCATCGAACAAGGTGATGTGGCCTGTTGTCTTGCTGACGGTCGCCTTGAATGATTCGGTAGAGAGCGTGAACTGACTTCCATTGTCTGAAACCTCATAGGGAACAGCCTCGGCAGAAGTTTTGACGATGTAGCTTTTGAATCTGTTGATGGCATCTTGGCTACCGTAAGAAACGTGCAGTACATTCTTGCGCATGATTTCCAGGCGGAGATAACCGCCAGTGGTTTGCAAGAGCATGCCATTGGCAGTTTGGGTCATGGAGATGACTTGCTGCTTACTGCCTTCTGACTGTGAGGTCTGCACGTTCTTCTGATAGAGGGCATCCACATCCTTGAGGTCGATGTCCTCAGGTGCGATGTCCTTGTTTTGCGCCATCGCTGGCAGGAGATTTCCGCAACAAAGCAAGGTGGCAAAAGTTATGATCTTATAGTTCATCATAAGTAAATGGCTAGCTTGAATGATACTTTCTTTAGCAACTCTTTATTGGGTAAGCTCCCAGTTGTCGGTGCGGAAAGGCACGAGAGGCAGACCGTAGAGGTTGAAGACGCTGGCTTCGGCATAGTTGTGATAGCAATAGCGCACAGCCACTGGGTTAGGCACGTCCTTGCTCGATACTGCCAATCGACAAGTCTTTTCCTCTACCTCGGCAAAGGCTGGATGGAAAACCTTGTCCTCGCCAGCAATCTCAAAGCCTTTGAGCGATGTCCACATCGGACAGACACCGCCGAATGGGGCATTGTCCATATTGATGTAAATCTTGCCGTCCTTCTTTTCCATCGACTGGTAGGTAGGCGACTCATATCCAAATCCCTTTTTGGCGTAAGTCTTGCCGAGGGCGAGAAGGGCGAGGCGAGTGCCTACGGTTTCCTTGTCCATCGGGTGGATAAAGTTTGGCGCACCGATGTCGAGGGTGCAAACCATGCCAGAGTTTGGAATCTCCTTGGCATTGAGTGCCTGTATCTCTCTCAGCTTTGCCGCATCGGTCTTTTCCTCGCCACCATAGCGGAATGGGGCTATCTGAACGAAGAAGAAAGGCAGTTCGCCCAGATTCCACTTCTGGCGCAAGTCGTTGACGAAGGCAGGCATCAGTTGGCGATATTGGTCGGCATTATTGCGATTGCTCTCTCCCTGGTACCAGAGGATGCCCTTGATGGCGAAATTGAGGAACGGGGCAGTCTTGGCATTGTAGAGCACGCAAGGGTCTTGCCAGATGTTTGGCTTCTTGTCGTTGCTCAGGATGCTGAGGTCGATGTCCTTGAAAGGCGAGATGGCTTCCTTGCTCATCCATGGCTCTACCTTGGCACCACCGAGGGTTGAGACGATAAGTCCTACTGGGGTATCGAGTACATCCTGTAAGTAGCGGGCAAAGAAGTAAGCCGTGGCACTGCAGTCTGCCACGTTCTCAGGACGGTTGTCTAACCATTCACCATAGCAATCCTCTTGTGGAGTCTTGGCAAACTGACGATACCATGAGCCGTTCTTTTTGTCGGTGATGAACATGCGGATAGGAGTGCTTGGCTTCTGCTTGGCGATGAGGGCATTGGTGCCACGGAGAGGCTGGCGGTCGAAACCACGCATCGGCATCTCCATGTTGGATTGACCAGAGCAATACCAAACCTCGCCCATCAAGATGTTGCTGAGCTTGGTCTGTTCGCCATCGCTGAAAGTTATCTCGTATGGTTTGTTATCAGCCTTGATGGTCTTGACGGAAACGAGCCAAGTGCTGTCACTGGCTGCTGTGGTCTTATAGGTCTTGCCGTCCCACGAAGTCTTGATGGTAACCTTGGTGTTTGGCTTCGCCTTGCCCCAGAGTTTTACTTGGGTATCTTGCTGCAAAACCATGTTGGAAGCCAATACGTGTGGCAGCTTCACTTTTGCCATTGAGCCTTGAGGACAGCATAAAGCCATCAATGTGGCGAGTGCTATGATATCCTTTTTCATTATTGTCAGATGTTTGAAGTTCTATTTCTATATTTCTTGATTCTTTGATGGAAAAAGTTCTATTTTTCTTGTTGAAAAAGGTAAGGTCGAAACCTTACCAATTGTCTGTTCTGAAAGATGTGGCTGGCAAGCCGAGGTTGTTGAAGAGCGTACCTTCCACATAATCCTTGAACGCATATCTTACGGCTACAGGCTTTGCCACTTCGGATGAGGAGACGATGACCTTGGTCTTGTCCTTGTTGTAGCGAGCTTGGGCTGGATGGAACACCCTGTCTTCTCCTGCAATCTCAAAGTCCTTAAGTCCGGTATGATAATCCAAGAGACACTTATCCACATTGATGAAGGATAGCTCTGCTTCATTGCCATTGACTACCATACTCTTGTAGATAGGGCCAGTGGTAGTAAAACCTTTCACGCCGTATGTGTTGCCGAGGGCGAGATAGGCGAAGCGCTTGCCCACATCTTGCTTGTTTCTTGGATGAATGGTGCGGGCTTCACCAATGTCGGTGAGGATGGCCATACCCGAGTTGGGAATCAAGTCGAGGCATTTGGTTTGTGCCTCACGCAGATAGGCAGAGCTTTGTCCCTTACCCTCGCCTTTGTTGTAATTGAATGGGGCTATCTGGGCATAATAGAAAGGGAAGTCGCCTTGTCCCCAGAGCTTGCGCCAGTCTGCTACCATGGTAGGGAAGAGTTTTACGTAGAGGTCTGGCTCTTCACGGTTTGCCTCGCCTTGATACCAAAGAGCGCCCTTGATGGTGTAACCGATGACGGAAGAGAGCATGCCGTTGAAGAGGATAGACTTGTCACCATGCATCTTCATGATGCTGTCTTCCATGAAGGGTTGCATACTCTCCTTGCTCATCCAAGCCTGGATGCTGGAACCGCCTACGCTGGCATGAACCAATCCGATAGGGATGCCTAATACTTCGTGGATTTTCTTGGCGAAGAAGTAAGCACCCGCAGGGAAGGTAGGAAGGGTTTCAGTGTTGGCTTCCTGCCAGATGCCCTTGCTGTCATAGACTGGAGCCGACTTCATATTGTGAGGAACATTAAAGGTGCGAATCTGTGGGTTGGCTTTGGTGACGATGGCATCCATCGCTCCTTCCATCACATCGCCTCTGCGCCCCCAAAGGCACATCTCCATATTCGACTGTCCTGCGCAAAGCCAAACCTCACCGATTTCCACGTTCTTAATCTTCAAGGTTTCGCCGTCGCTGATGGTTATCTCGTAAGGACCACCATAGACAGGGGTGCTAATCTTCGTCTTCCAGTTGCCATCCTTGTCTGCGCTCACGGTGTATTTCTTCTTGTTCCATGAGGTGGTGATGGTAATCTTCTTGCCCTGGGCATCGGTCTTGCCCCAGATGTTGGCTTCTGTTTGTTGCTGTAAGAGCATGCCGTCGCCGAAGATGGCTGGCATCGTAATCTTGGCATATACAGGCATTGCTTGCAGCATGGAAGCTGCAAGCAATATCAATAGATTTTTCTTTTTCATCATTCTTTCCTTTTTGTTATGAATTGTTTTATTGTGGGTTGTTCAAACTTGCTTTTACAGTAGGCAGGAACTCCTTGCGGTTGTCGCACTTGAAGTATGCCTCGAAATTCTGCTTGGCACGACCAGGGATACTGAGGGTCAAATGATTCCATCCTTGCTTGAGAGGCAACTCATGAAACTCGGTCTTGTCCTTCTGGTTTACAGCAGTCTTGTATGCCTTGCCTTCAATGAGCAGTTTGGCGTCAATCGTCTTGACGAAGAGAGTGAGCTTCGGCATGTTTGGCTCGATGAGCAAATCGTCGAGAGGACGGTTACTATACACATAGAAGTCCATCTTGTAGCCTTCTCCGTCTGCGATGAGGCGATCCTTGGATACGATAGGGAAAGTCAACTTGTTGTCTCTCTCGAAGAACAGTTCCGCTGGATTTACACTCATCTTCTTGCAACGGATGCCGGCGTTGTGGAACATAGCTGCCAATGTCTTATAGCCTTTCTCTGAGTTGGCAAACTGCGACAATGTGCTGACAGTAACAGTACCCATGGATGCGATGACTGTCAGGCTTTCCGTTGTCTCGTTTTCACTTCTCAATACACTTGCTGTCTTGATTTCCTCAGGGCGTTTGTTCCATTTGCGCCAATCTGTCTTGCAAGCATTGAGCGTCACTTGTCCGTTATTTACAAATTCGCCCTTCAAGGTGTATTGTACGGCATCTTCATTCTGCAACTCACAGAAATAGAAGTCGGAATTATTCAAGCCTTTCGTCCACCCTGTATGAGATGGCAAGAAAGAAGAACGCTTCAAGTTGTCCAACTCCAATGCCGCTGGCAGGATGGCTTGCAGTGAACTAAGAGTGGCTGGCGTAGGATTGGCTATCCAAAGATGTGCTCCCTTTTTCTGAAGTTTCAGGATAGCGATGCGGTCAGCGTCTTTTAGGGTTTCTGAGCCATCAAGGATGACAAGAAGTTGGGCTGGGTGTTTAACCTTAGCTGTAAAGATGACACCTTGTGCATCCAATGCCTGTTTGAGCGTCCCGTTGGCATTGCCAAAGAAAGCTACCTCGGCGTATGGCTTTGTATCAGCCAAAACTGTATCAACAACTTCCTTCACAGCCTCAGACCAAGGAGAGGCAGCAGGCCCATTCGGATTGTTTACTGCTTTGAGGGCATTAAACATTGGCCATGGCTGATAGAGTGGGAGAGAAGGATCATAGCCTGGGTTGAAAGTCGTACTATATGGTCCTACTCGCTCAGGCTGTACACCTGGTTGACCTTCTACATAGTTGTCAAAGAAGATACCATCTTCCAAGGTTGGTGTCTTGGTCAAGTCTTTCTTGCCCAAAGGGAGAGGCTTCTGCCCGTACCATACCATATTGAAAACCGTGGAATAGCTGGCACCCATCTTTCTCATATCGTGAATCAGTCCATAGCATTCTTCAGCGATGCCTTCCATTCTGCCTTCCATACTTTCGTAAGCACGTTCGCCGTTGTATTTTGAAACTTGCTCAGGAGTGCCATAATAAGCCATCGAATGCTCGCCAACGCCCCAAGGCTTGCCAATGCCTATCCAGTTCTTCATCGAATTGATGTCGCCATAATGACCTACTGTGACTGGCAGGATGCCATGACCATCTTCTTCGCCATCCGATTAAATCCAAGGGCGTGTAGGGTCTTCTTCTCTCACGATGTTTACCCAGTCTTTCCAAGCTTGCTCTTGTTGTGGAAGCAAGTCTGGACGAGAGAACACATAGAGAATCACTGGCTTGTTCTCGTTGCTGATGCTCCAACCGAATACACTGGCATGGTTGCGGTCGCGCTGCACAAAACGGCGGAGATGGTCTTTCGAGTTGTTCCAGAAGGTTGGGGAATCAAGCTTCGGGCCGCCATCGCTAGCCCAGTTGGCTGTTTCGTCGAGCACGCAGATACCCATCTCGTCAGCCATGTCCATATAGAATCGAGGATACACTTGGGCGTGTAATCTCACTGCGTTTCCGTTCATATCCTTGATGGCTTTATACCAAGCCCAAGCGTAACGGCGAGTCATCTGAGGAATGCCCATAAAGTGCCAAGAGTCGCTACGAAGAGGATAAACCTTGCCGTTAAGCAACTGCTGGGTACCCTTGAGCGTCCATTCTCTCCAGCCGAATCGCTCATACTTCGTGTCGATGGTATTTTTGCCAACCTTGGCAGAGAGCAGAAGGGCATAGAGATTTGGTGACTCAGGAGTCCAAGTCTTCAACATGCCTTCAGAGACATTGGCGGTCAAGACAATCTTGTTTTTGCCATGCGCCAAGACTTTGACAGGCTTGTTGCTGACTTGTAATGCAGTGGCTCCCAGTTCCCAGTTTGGAACAGGGGCAGAGTTCACATCTTTACCAGCTCGGTTGAGCCATTCTTTGATGTCGCCCTGGAGAGAGAGGTTTACAGCTTTGTCGCTGTTGTTCTCTACCGTTGCTTCGATTTCCAATTGGTGTTTGGTAAGGGAAGGCTTCACGAAGATGTCGGCAATGTTCACTTTAGGTACGGAATACAGATAGACATCTTGCCAGATTCCGTTCATGGCGTAGCCCCACATCGAACCACCAGGCACAATGCGGCGACCTACGGTAGAGCGGTCTTCGTATAGCCACTGGGAACGCACGCCCACCAACACTTCGATGTTCTTTCCTGGCTGTGCATACTGGGTGATGTCTATGTCGAAAGGCAAGAAAAGGTCGAAGTTTTGTCCCACCTTATGGCCGTTCACATAAACTTCAGTATTGCCAGCAACGGCTTCGAAATGAAGTTTTACGAGTTGTCCTTTCCAATCGGAAGGCACATTGACGGTCTTTCTCATCCAAGCCATTTTTACAGTCTTCCAACTATCTGGATAGGAAGGATAGTTATGATGGTCTGGTCCCATCAAGTTGCGGTCGGCGAAGTCGTTGATGTTCCATGGAGATGGTATCTTGATTCTTGTCTTTTCCCATCCATTGGCAGTAGGCATGGTAAGTTTTGGTGCTTTTCCCTTGCCATATTCAAAACTGCTAGGTAATGCCACAGGTTGGAAATCCCAGTACCCGTTGAGGCACACCTCGTGTCTAAACGCTTGCTCCGTTTTATTGACGAGTCCCTCGCTTGGAGCAAACACGTGATGGTAAACGGTTCGCTGTGCTGATGCTGAAAGGCAGCAGCAAGCCATAGCCAACAAGATGATGCTTTTTCTAATTTTCATTGTTATTCGATTTTTAGAGTTTTTGATTTCGATGCAAAGATAGTAATTAATTTAATTAATTAGATAAATTAAGTGTACTAAAATAATACGTTTTCTGATAATTTCGTACAAACGTATTTCTTCCGTAGTGGATTGTTTGGTCGTCTTCGCCTTTTTCTCTATATTTGCATCATCAAAGCTCTGAATTATTAACAATCTAAAAATATAATAATAGGAATATGAAGAAAGCAATCTTATTATCAGCAATGGCTTGTTTGCTCTGCGCTAATGTCTCAGCCCAGAAGCAACAGGCGAAGGTGAAAACCAAAAAGCAAGCTAAGGTAATGGATGTAACCTTGCCTAGCAATCCTTTCATCACACACGTGTTTACTGCCGACCCATCGGCTCGTGTATGGAAGGATGGCAGACTCTACGTCTATGCTTCCCACGACATCAATCCTCCGAAGGGGTGTGACCGTATGGACAAGTATCATGTATTCTCTACCGATGACATGGTTCACTGGAAAGACCACGGCGAGATTCTCAATTCCTCTCAGGTGGAGTGGGGACGCAAGGAGGGTGGCTTCATGTGGGCACCAGACTGCGCTTATCGTGATGGCAAGTATTACTTCTATTTCCCTCATCCTAGTGGAACGGAATGGAACAAGACTTGGAAGATTGGTGTGGCTGTGAGCGACAAGCCTGCATCCGACTTCAAGGTTATTGGTTACATCGAGGGTGCTCCTGCCTTGATAGACCCATGCGTCTTCGTGGACGACGACGGTCAGGCTTACTTCTATAATGGTGGCGGCGGCAAGTGTATGGGTGGCAAATTGAAGAAGAACATGACAGAACTGGATGGCGAGATGAAGCCTATGGAGGGCTTGGTCGACTTCCACGAGGCTACTTGGGTACATAAGTACAAGGGCAAGTACTACCTCTCTTATTCCGACAACCATCAGATTAACGGTCGTCTCTACAATCGCCTCTGCTATGCGATGAGCGACAGCCCACTCGGACCTTGGGAATACAAGGGCATTTATCTCCAGCCTACAGACTGCGATACCAGCCATGGCTCCATCGTGGAGTATAAGGGACAGTGGTATGCTTTCTATCACAATTGCGCCCTCTCTCAGCGTGGCAACCTCCGTTCTATTTGTGTAGATAAGCTTTACTATAATCCTGATGGAACCATTCAGGAGGTGAAGCAGCGTGACCATTGCGACAAGGTGAGAAAGTAAATCTTGTCTTGGCTTTTGATTTCATCAAGAATAAAAGAAGAATACAGCATGAATAAGATATTTTTGCTTTCAACGGCATTGTTGTTGTCCTCTTCTGTGCTGAATGCACAGGAGGGACGACAAACCATCAACCTATCGGGAGAAGGTTGGCATCTGATGGTGGATAAGCAAGCTCCTTGGCGCAACGACCATCTTTTCCCTCCCTCGGAAATCACAGACCTCAACAGACTTCCTGTGAATGCGCCTACTGGCGGATGGGGTGTGCTGAACGCAGCAAACATGGCTGTGAAGGTGCCTGGCTCTGTGGCTGAATATACCAATCATAATCCGCAGCCTCGCCCTGAGCATTTCTTGGGAGTGAGCTGGTGGTATCGTACTATTGATGTTCCTGCCAATCTTAAGGACAAGCGTGTCGTAGTCAACTTCGAGTCTGTTCGCTTTCGTGCCGAGGTTTATCTCGACGGCAAGTTGGTGGCATACGATGTGGTGGGCGACAGTCCTTTTTCTGCCGACATTACCGATGCGGTGAAGAATGGGGGCAAACACACTTTGGCGGTTCGAGTAACCAATCCCGGTGGTCAATACCATTGGCAAGACTACGCAGGTTTCCAATGGGGCAAGTATGAGATGCCGGCAGGTCGTGGCTTCGGTGGAATCACGGGCTTGGTGGATATGGAGATTACGGACAAGACGTATATAGATGACATCTACATGCAGAATACTGCAGCAGCAGATTCCCTGAATGCCATTGTTACTATATATAATAAGGTGAAGAATAAGAAGAAGTTTAACCTGGAGTTAACGGTTCGTGATAAGCAGACGGGGGCTGTGGTGCTGACCCAGCAACTGAAGAAAGTGCAGTTGAATGATTCCGTTACGCTCTCTGTTCCGCTGAAATTGACGAACGCCAAACTTTGGGACATTCATTCTCCTTCGCTCTATACTTGCGAGGTGAAGTTGATGCAAGGCAAGAGGGTGGCTGACAATAGCACGCAGACCTTTGGCTTCCGTAGTTTCGTGCTTGATGGTATAGGCAAGAATGCGATGCCTCGTCTCAACGGCAAGCGTATGCAACTGCGCACCGCCATCAGTTGGGGCTTCTTCCCTGTGACGGGTATCAGCCCAGAGCCTGAGATGGCAAACAAACAGATTCTCACAGCCAAGAGCATGGGACTGAATATGCTCAACTTTCATCGTTGCATCGGAAAGCCAACCGTGTTGAATGCTGCCGATAGCTTGGGCTTGCTCTATTTTGAGGAGCCTGGTGCGTGGCAGTTGGGCTACAAGAGTCCGTTCACCCGTGAGATACTCAACGAGAAACTGCGCCGTATGATCAAGCGAGACCGTAGCCATCCTAGCTTGGTTATCTATTGCTTGATCAATGAGATGGGTGGCTTTACCACTCGCGACAAGGCTATCATGGACCAGCGCAAGGCTGACTTGGCGGTGGCTCATACCTACGACCCTAGCCGTACGATGGTGTTGACCTCTGGTTGGGCAAGTACGGAAGATGCAGAAGAGGATTCCAAGGCACATTTCCGTCCATTCGATGACAAGATGCACATGAAGGGCTGGTGGGATAATCATCGTGCCGCAGGACCGATGACTTGGCAGGAAGATTTTTATGAGTCGCCTACCAAGGGTTTGATGTACGCCACCAACAACACTGAGATTTATATGCGTGGTGAGGAAGGTGCCTTGACTTCGCCTCCTCGTCTTCAGATGATTCATGACGAATTGATGAAGACGGGGCGCAAGGGATGGGACGGCGACACTTGGGAGATGCAATACCAGAAGGCTTTGGCTTTCTTCAATGAGAAGGGACTCGCCAAGAACTTCGGTTCTCTCGACAACTGGACTCGCTCTTTGGGCGACATCTCCTTCGAACATCAAGGTCGCCGCATCCAAGGTATGCGCATGTGGAACCAAGGCGACATCTACGCCATCAACGGTTGGGAGGAGCACATGTATGACAACAACTCCGCCGTGGTAGATTTGCATCGCAACCCGAAGGGCAACCTCTCTACGCTCACTCGCTACACCCAACCATTGTATGTGGCTGTGGCAACCCGCAGACAGATTTTCAAGCCTAATGAGAAGGTGGCAACTGATTTCTACATCGTCAACGAGAAAGACCTGAAGGGCGACTATACCTTGAAGATGCGTATGCTGACACCTGCAGGCAAGGAAATCTGGTCGCAGCAGTCTGCTTGCAACGTCCTGGGTGGTGATGTCTTCGGACAGTTACTTTCAGAGAACATACAGGTACCAACCACTGCCGAAGTGGGAATGTATCGTGTGGAGGCTCAGTTGGTGGATGCACAGGGTAAGGAGGCAGCCAAGGGCTATGATGAGATTCTTGTGGTCAACGACCAAGAGGAGTTGAAGGGCAAGGGAGCCATCTATGCTTATAAGGACGATAAGATAGCTGCTTACTATCAGAAGAAGACAGGAAAAGCTTTGCCATCGTTTACCACCAAGATGGGCAAGTTGGATTGGTTGATTATCAACCGCTCATTGCTCGATAGTCCTACGCTTATCGACAAGAAGCATTTCCGCAATGTGAAGGTTACTTGGTTTAATGACGATGACTTCCGTTCGAAGGCGGGTGAGGAAAAGGATGAGTGGATCAATCGCAGTTTTGCCGATGGAGCACAACCTGCTTCTTGCTTGCCAGCCAATAATGCTTTCTCTATCCGATGGGAGGGTGAGTTGGTGCCTGATGAGTCGGGACAATACTTGCTAGCCTTACAGTCAAACCGTGGTATGCGCCTTTGGGTGGATAACGAGCAGTTGATTGACAATATCGGCAACAAGAAGGAGAACTTAGAAAAAACTCCTGTTGTCTTGGAGGCTGGCAAACCAGTGAGGATAAGAATCGAGTATCGCCAGCAGCCTAACTCGGGTTACATCCAGTTCCAGTGGGCTCGCCCTAGCGCAACTTCTATCTCTGCTGATGACATCTTGAAGAGAGTGGAGAAGGATGGCACGAAGTTGATTATCCTGGGTGAGGCTAACATCTGGATGAAGGACATTGCCGAGAAGACGGGAGTGAAATACGAGGGGTGCTACAGTGTTGGCAAGAACTGGGTGGGCGGCACTCAGTTTGTTGCAGACCATCCTGTATTGTCTGGGCTTCCTGTTAATACTGGCATGAATTGGCTTTACCAAGCTGTAGTAAGGGATGGCGATCATCGTTTCTGTTTCCGTATACATGGAGAGTCACTCATCGCTGGTTCTTACAAGAATACGCCGTTTGAATTGGGAACTTCCGTGGGTGAGATTCCATACGGCAAGGGTAAGATTCTCTTCTCGGGACTCGACATTATTGATAACTTGGAGAATCCTGCCGGACCTGCTATGGTTGCCCGCAAGTTGTTCGCCAACTTCATCAATTACTAAAACTCAATAAAGAAAAGATAACTCAATAAAAAAGGATGAGGCTAATCAAATGTAGTCTCATCCTTTTTCTATGTGTATCGGGCAGATTGCTTTCCTGTATCTGTTCTTTATCTGAATATCGAGAAGTTGACGCTTCCGTAACTTCTGTGCTCCAGGAACCTTGGATGTTCGGAAAAATCATAATTCTTGCCATGTTCGAAAACGAAGATTCCATCTTCGTTCAGCAGGTCGCCATTCAATACGAGGTCTGGAATCTCCGGAAGTTTCTCCAGCGCGTATGGCGGATCGGCAAAGATGAAATCAAACTTCTGCTTGCAGGTCTTCAGGAAGCGGAACACATCGCCACGAATCAGAAGATCCTTGTCTTCGCCCAGCTTCTTGAAACACTCGCGGATGAAGTTGGCGTGGTCGCGATCTGCCTCTACGCTGATGACGCGTTGGCAACCTCGGGAAACGAGTTCCAGCGAGATGCTGCCAGTACCGGCAAAGAGGTCGAGGGCGGTTGCATCCTCAAAATCGATGTAGCCCTGCAAAACATTAAAGATATTCTCCTTTGCAAAATCTGTTGTAGGGCGCGCCTTGAACGAACGTGGAATGTCGAAATGGCGACCCTTATATTGTCCTGTTATGATTCTCATATTTTACTTTGAACTTTGAATTTTGAACATTGAACTTTATGATTAGCTAAGCTATTGAATTGGCTTTCCCTTCGGCCGCCGAACTCTGTTTCTTCACTCTTCACTCTTCGTTCTTTACTTACTCAGATAGAGGGCGAGCAGGTCGAAGGGCATTCCCTTGATTTCCGTGATGGGAGCACGGTTGAATTCGGCGGCTGGATTCAGGAGGAAGGTCTTCCTGACGTAAAGCTTGCTGTTGTAAAGGAACCAGTCCTTGTCCGGAACTTCGCCCGAAACATGAAGCTCATCCTGCATCTGGTCCAATCCCAGCTGCTTCCATACGTAGAGGATGAAATAGAGTGCATCCTTGGCATGAGCCGCATTGAACGAATTGAAGAACTTGAAACGGTTCTTGTCGAAACAGAAGAGGTCCAGCTTCTTGTCGTGGAAATAAGCATAGAGCTTGCGGTGAATGCCCGTGAAACTGCGCTGATGCAGATAATGCCACATCGGCTGCATGATAGGAGTGAAGCGCACATCCCGGAAATTATCTTCCACCACCATCTTGAAATCCTTGTTGATAGGGAATACTGCCACAACGTTGAGAGCCGGCTGAACACGGTAGAGGATGGCGTCGGAATGATGACCGGCGAAGGCGTGCTGATAGAGCACGTCAAGGTCTTCTTCATGAAATTCCTCTATCGGAACCAGCAGGATTGGAGTGTCGATGTAGACACGCACCTTCTGATAACCACGTTGCAGGAGTTCGCTTTCCTTGAATGCCTGACGCAAGTTGGCTGCCATGGAAACGCCGCTCTTCACGGTGTAAGGCTCGTAAATGACCTGATGCTCAGCTTCGCGGTCTACTACCGAAAAACTGAGTGTATTCTTGCTCACTCTTATCGTGAGGCGTGCCTGAAGTGTTTTATTGCCTGTTAGCTGCATGATCATCTTGTTGTTTTACCAGTTGCCTGCGTTGTTATTATCTGTTGTTATGTCGCCAATCTTCAGTCCCGGATATTCTCCGGCATAGTTGGCTTGCTCGGTGATTTCCTGAATGGCGTTTTCGTCCAGTCCGTCGAGGAAATCTTCATAGGCAGCTCCGCATTCCATGAGCGGAATCTGCTTACCGCTCTTACTGACAATCGTGGTAGCGGCGAGCGAGAATTTCTTGCCGTCGGAGTAGGGGATGAAGGAGTCGTCAGCCTTCAGATACTTGCCCTTGACGAGGGTATTGAAGTCGCCCGTATACACCCCATGCTTGTCCTTGTACTTCTCTTCCGCTTCCCGGATGATCATCAGCCTGGCTTTCACCTCCGCCTCTCTGCCCTTCATCCGTTTCTGGAAGATGAGGGGCTGGTAGATGCTGAGTACGCAGAGGGTCATCATGACGATGACGCATGCTCCCAGGACCGCATTATTGTTTATTTTCCTTAATTTCATTCTCATTTCAAAAAGTATTATTACTTTTGCATTTGCATTTGCAAAGATATTGCAAGCGAGCGCAATGAAAGCTTGCTTTCAAATTGCCGAGTGCAGCTTTTGCTTCTGCAAAGATACTGCAAAACCGAGACAACACAAAATATTTGGTGTTGAAATTATTAAATATTAATTATAAATAGTACATTCATGATTGTAGATGAACTAAAATATAAGATATTGGAGCAGTTTGGCTTTCCGCCAACTCCTGAACAGGCGAATGCGCTGGATGTCTTCGCCCGCTTCATGACCGATCGCAATCCTCATGCTGTGATGATATTGCGGGGTAGTGCGGGTACGGGTAAGACTTCGCTTTCGGGTGCCATCGTCCGCACGATGAAGGCCATCGGTCAGAAGGTGATGCTCCTGGCTCCTACGGGCAGGGCTGCCAAGGTCTTCTCCCTGAGCAGCGGTTCGCCTGCCTTCACCATCCATCGCCGCATCTATCGCGAGAAAGCATTTTCGGGCGTTGACGGTCAGTTCAATCTCAACGACAATCTCTATACGGATACGCTCTTCATGGTGGATGAGGCTTCGATGATTTCCAATCTGGGACTGGGTGGAACCACTTTCGGAAGTGGCTGTCTGCTGGATGATCTGGTTCATTTCGTTTATCAGGGTCATAACGACCGCCTGATGCTGATAGGCGACAAGGCGCAGTTGCCACCTATCGGCGAGGAAGAATCGCCAGCCCTTCATGCTGCCATGCTCGAAGGCTACGGTTTGTCGGTTTATGAATGCGATTTGAACGAGGTGCTCCGTCAGAGTGAGAAGTCGGGCATTCTGTATAATGCCACGATGATTCGTCAGATGATTACGCACGATGACATTACGCAGCTTCCGAAAATCCATTTCTCCGGATTCTCCGACATCCAGCAGATGCCTGGAGCCGAACTCATAGAGGCGCTTGCCGACAGTTATCATCATGTGGGTCTGGACGACACCATCGTCGTGACTCGCAGTAACAAGCGTGCCAACATCTTCAACCAGGGCATTCGCAATATGGTGCTTGACAGGGATGAGGAACTTTCGCAGGGCGACATCCTCATGATTGTGAAAAACAATTATTACTGGATGGAAGAGGAGAGGAAGAAAGTAAGTGAAGAACGAAGAGTGAAGAGTGAAGAAACAGCGTTCGGCGGCCGAAGGGAAAGCCAATTCAATTGCTTAGCTAATCATAAAGTTCAAAGTTCCAAGTTCAAAGTTCAAAGTAAAGAACTTCCTGCTTTCCTTGCGAATGGCGACCGTGCCAAGGTCTTGCGGGTTCGTCGCCGCATCGACCTTTACGGTTTCCGTTTCGCCACGCTTCTGCTGCAGTTCCCCGATTATGACAATTACGAGCTGGAGGCAACGGTGCTGCTGGATACTTTGACGAGCGAGGCGCCAGCCTTGACCCATGAGCAGCAGGAGCAGCTCTTCCGTCAGATAGAAGAAGATTATCAGGACATTCCGCTCAAGGCGGATAGGATGAAGGCGATTCGCCAGGACCAGTTCTTCAATGCCCTGCAGGTGAAGTTTGCCTATGCCGTGACCTGCCATAAGGCGCAGGGCGGACAGTGGGCGCATGTTTATGTGGATCAGGGTTACATGACGGACGACATGCTCACGCCCGATTATATCCACTGGCTCTACACCGCCTTCACCCGTGCCACCGAGAAGTTGTATCTGGTCAACTGGCCGGAGACGCAAACCGTTACTTCTTAGTTTCAAATTGGTTCAATATCAGCGATTTCGGCAAATAAACATCAGAATGTTTGATGGTTTGAAAAAAAAATCGTACTTTTGCATCCGGATAAATATGAAGTGTGTTCCGCACGCCATGAAAGGGCGTGTGGGGGTTTTTATGCAAAGGTATAAGAAATTTATTAATTTATCATATATAAAAAATAAATGGAAAAAAGAAAAGTAGCTTTAATCACGGGTATTACAGGTCAGGATGGCTCTTATTTGGCAGAGTTGCTGCTGAGTAAGGGGTATGATGTTCACGGAACTATCCGACGTTCATCTACCGACTATCGCGAGCGCATCGCTCATCTGGAAGGTACCCCAAATTTCCATCTTCATTATGCCGACCTCGGTGACTCCATGAGTATCATCCAGGTGATGAACAAGGTGAAACCTACAGAGGTTTACAACCTTGCGGCACAGAGCCATGTACAGGTAAGTTTCGACTCTCCGGAGTTTACTGCCGATGTAGACGCAACGGGCGTTCTCCGCATCCTGGAGGCTATCCGCCAGTGTGGTTTGTCAGAAACCTGCCGCATGTATCAGGCTTCTACCTCCGAGCTTTACGGTAAGGTAGAAGAGGTCCCACAGAACGAGAACACTCCGTTCCACCCTTATTCTCCATACGCTGTTGCCAAGCAGTATGGCTTCTGGATTGTCAAGGAATATCGTGAGGCTTACAACATGTTCTGCTGCTCAGGTATTCTCTTCAACCATGAGAGTGAGCGCCGTGGCGAGACTTTCGTTACCCGCAAGATTACGCTGGCTGCAGCCCGTATCAAGCAGGGCAAGCAGAGCAAGCTCTATCTCGGTAACCTGGATTCTCTCCGCGACTGGGGTTATGCTAAGGATTACGTAGAGTGCATGTGGCTGATTCTCCAGGCAGAGAAGCCAGAGGATTTCGTCATTGCTACCGGTAAGCAGCACTCTGTCCGTGAGTTCGCCCAGCTGGCTTTCCACTATGTTGGAATCGAACTGAAGTGGGAAGACAAGAATGAGAACGAGAAGGGTATCTGCGTTGAGGGTCCTGAGGAACTCATCGGTAAGACACTCGTTGAGGTTTCTCCTGACTTCTATCGTCCTACCGACGTGGTGAACCTCTGGGGTGACCCAACAAAGGCTAAGGCTAAGCTCAACTGGAATCCTAATTCTACCTCTTTCGAGGATCTCGTCAAGATCATGGTAGAGAGCGATATGGCGAAGGTGGCTGCCGAGGATGCTGGCGAGAAGGTTCGCTGCAACCTCGTGGAATACTTGGAAAAGGGAATTGTTAAGTAATTATGTTGGATAAGAATTCAAAGATTTATATAGCAGGACACCACGGACTTGTGGGGTCTGCTATCTGGAATAACCTCGAGAAGAGAGGCTATCATAACCTGGTGGGTCGTTCTCACAAAGAACTCGACTTGACCGACCAGTATGCAGTAGAGAAGTTCTTTGACGAGGAGAAGCCTGATGCAGTGGTCCTGGCTGCTGCCTTCGTGGGCGGAATCATGGCGAATTCGCTCTATCGTGCCGACTTCATCATGCAGAACATGAAGATGCAGTGCAACGTAATCAGCAATGCTTATTCTCATGGCGTGAAGAAGCTCCTCTTCCTGGGTTCTACCTGCATCTATCCAAAGAATGCACCGCAGCCTATGAGCGAGGATGTGCTCCTTACTTCTCCTTTGGAATACACCAACGAGGAATACGCCATTGCCAAGATTGCCGGACTGAAGATGTGCGAGAGCTACAACCTTCAGTATGGAACCAACTATATCGCAGTAATGCCAACCAACCTCTATGGTCCGAATGATAATTTCCATTTGGAGAACAGTCACGTAATGCCTGCGATGATGCGCAAGATTTATCTTGCCAAGCTCATCCATGACGGCGACTGGCACAGTATTGAGGTAGATATGAACAAGCGTCCTATCAACCCTACTGACAAGCTTCGCGCCATTATCGGCGAGGGTAATGTGGACGGCAGCAACTCTCACGAGCGCATTCTAAAGGCGCTGGAGTTCTACGGAATCTACGACAACAAGGTGGTGCTTTGGGGAACCGGCAAGCCTTTGCGTGAGTTCCTCTGGAGCGAGGATATGGCTGACGCCAGTGTTCATGTGCTCCTGAATGTGGATTTCAAGGACATCATCGGCATTGAGAAATACAGCTCTGTATTCTATGGTGCCAAGGTGGATGGTGCTGTGGATAGAAATAATTCTGAAGGTAGAGGTGGTGCAATCCCATCTCTCGGTGAGATTCGCAACTGCCACATCAACGTGGGAACCGGTAAGGAACTTACCATCCGTGAGCTTTCAGAGCTTGTAGTAAAGGCAGTAGGTTTCGAAGGTGAGGTTGAGTTTGACGCCAGCAAGCCAGATGGAACTATGCGTAAGCTCATCTCCGTAGATAAACTCCATAGCCTAGGATGGACTCACAAGGTCGAAATCGAGGATGGTGTACAGAAGCTCTTCGAGTGGTATAAGAATAGTTTGAAAGACTAAATACAAAATATGGATAGGAAAGAGTAGCGACGGTTGGATCGCTGCTCTTCTTTTTGTAACTTGTCCACCCAGTTACTTAAGAAGTTTGATTTATAATAGTGTTGCGGAATTAAGGCTAACATAAATATGAAAAAGATTATTTTATTCTTGCAGTTGATCTTCTCGATAGGGATGTCAGCTCAGACGACTGTAGAATCAGTCCAAGTTGCGGATATGGATGAAGGTGCCCCCATCTGTGGCAAGTCAATAAATTTGCACAAGCGCATTCTCCAGGCCTACAATTGCGATAGTACGCTCATCGTCTTCGCTTGTGATACCACTAAAAAAGGAAAAAATACCGATACTGGCTATCTCTATTCACTAGATGCCAATACCCTGGAAGTGCAATGGCAAAAGTCGCTGAAACTTTCTTTGTCAAAACTCTATGGCGTCTGTTCCAAGGGAGTGCTGCTTTCCTCCACTCTGAAAAGTACAGGCAAGTCACTCTTGACCTTGTCTGATACCAAGACGGGCCAGTCGCTATGGACGCAGTATCTTTATCCTGTCTATTTCAATGATAGCTTGGATATCGTGGTGGGACTTGAGAAAGTGGGAGGCAGCAAGACATACGCTTATCGCCTGAGCACAGGAATGCTGTTGTGGGATGCCGAGATTCCGATGATCAAGAACGTGGGATGGAAAGATGCTTGCATGGTGGATTCCACTCACCTGGTGGTTGTGGGTGATGACATCAACGAAATCAACATCCATTCGGGTGAAATCAAGAAAGTGAAGGCTGTGACTGGCATCCATGATTCCAAGGGCATGATGGCTTTGGCATTGACCAATGTCTTGTCTGCGGCAGTCACCATCGGATTTAATTCTCCTTTTTATTACTATTATTATAATCTTAATCCATATATCATTACGGGCTTGACTTCCAATATCCTTCAGGTGGGCTCTAACTTGTATATTAGCGATAGAAAAAGCCTCTATTGTTTGGGAGCGGACAGTTTGCAAACACGCTGGAAGTATGATTTCCAGGACAAGGAGGCTTCTACGGCTCATCTTCTGCTCAGGGATGGCAAGATATTGATGCTCAATTACGGTTATGGCAACAGTCTTATGAGAGGTACGGTGAAGTGTGGCAAGCCTTTCTTGGCTTCTTTTGATGCACAGACGGGAGATAGGGAGAAGATGTTTCCTCTATACGACAAGAAGCATGTCATGAACGACGGAATGCTTACGGAGAGTGGTGTCTTCCTTGCTGGTTCCAACAAGGCTGTATATCTGTCATTTGCTGATTCTGCTGTCGTCAGCAAAGATTGGGATCGCAGTGCCAATGGGGCTTTGACTATGGTGTTGAGAAAACCATTCTATGCGTTTCATGGACTTGCACCAAAGCTGACTTTAGTGGAGGCATTCGACAAGGTGTGCCCGATGCAGACCAGTACCAACAAGCTTTTTGTCTTCAATGACAAGTTGGATATTCTTGATTCTTATGATCTCTACGAGACCTTCTCCGTTTGTTTCCGTTTGGATGATGTGCTTTGCATACAAAACAGGGATGACAAATCCAACTTCAGGCTGATTCATCCCGATGGATCCTCTATCGGTAAACTGAAAGGCAAGCCTGTAGGCGTCCTGCTCAAAGGCAGAAATGTGCTAGCTGTATATGATCATCACCTTACAGTCTTTAGGCTGTAAGGTGCCTGGTGCCCTCTTATTACTGAAATCATGTGGATATATTAAAACGAAAAAATCCGATTCTCTTTCGAAAACCGGACTCTTAAATTTTTTGAGTTATTTTGGGAAAAGTGGGTAGTGATGGATTCGAACCACCGAAGGCATAGCCAGCAGATTTACAGT
>OGNN01000144.1_pt1 | contig 57070 bp, 46 predicted proteins | sample 1573461 | NCBI WGS metagenome assembly OGNN01 (sample SAMEA2581998, study PRJEB24529) | metagenome | biome: Human gut stool | place: China | collected 2011
TTAACTCCTCAGCGACCGTAGGGAGCGATAACTCCTTTAACTTCTTTAACTCCTGAACTTGCGAAACTTGAATTGTAACTAATCAATATATATAAATATGTATAAGAGCATATATTTGAAGAAAGGTAAAGAGGAATCGCTCAAGAGATTTCATCCATGGATTTTCTCCGGTGCCATCCAGGCGATGGATGAAGGCATCGAGGAAGGAGAAATCGTTAGAGTGATTACACGTGGGGGTGATTTCATCGCCGTAGGTCATTATCAGATCGGTTCTATCGCCGTGCGCGTTCTTTCCTTCAAGGATGTAGAAATCAATGAGGAATTCTGGTGCTCACGCCTGGAGTCGGCGTATAAGATGAGAGTGGCTGTGGGTATCGCAGAGAATCCTGAGAACAATACTTACCGTCTGGTGCATGGAGAAGGAGATAACCTGCCAGGACTCGTCATCGACTGCTACGGACCTACTGCCGTGATGCAGGCTCACAGCGTGGGCATGCACGTATGCCGTATGGAAATAGCCAAGGCGCTGAAGAAGGTGATGGGAGACGAACTGCAGAACATCTACTACAAGAGCGAGACAACCCTGCCATACAAGGCTGACCTCAGACAGGAGAATGGATTCATCCTGGGAGGTGATGCCGACGACGTGGCGGTAGAGAACGGACTGAAGTTCCATATCGACTGGCTGCGCGGTCAGAAGACCGGTTTCTTCGTAGACCAGCGCGAGAACCGTTCGCTGCTGGAGCATTATGCCAAGGGCAAGAGCGTGCTCAACATGTTCTGCTATACCGGCGGATTCTCAGTCTATGCCATGCGTGGTGATGCCAAGGCAGTCCATTCCGTAGACAGCAGTGCCAAGGCCATCGAACTGACCAATGAGAACATCGCCCTGAACTTTCCTGGCGATGCGCGTCATCAGGCTATCTGCGAGGATGCATTCAAGTATCTCGATGACCACGACCAGCAGTATGACCTCATCATCCTGGACCCACCAGCCTTTGCCAAGCACCGTGCAGCCCTGCATAATGCCCTGAAGGGATATACCCGTCTGAACGTGAAGGGACTGCAGCGCATCAAGAAGGGCGGTATCCTGTTTACATTCAGCTGCTCGCAGGTGGTGACGAAGGACAATTTCCGCAATGCCGTCTTTACGGCAGCAGCCCAGGCTGGCAGAAAGGTGCGCATCCTGCACCAGCTGCATCAGCCTGCCGACCATCCTATCAATATCTATCACCCGGAGGGTGAGTATCTGAAGGGACTGGTACTTTATGTGGAGTAAAAAACAGAAGATTATGAAGAGATTATTATGGATCACGTTGGTGAGTGGCTTTATTTTTGGACTGTGCAGTTGCGGTGATTCCCACCAGGAACGCCAGCGGCTGAGCAAGCTGGAACGTGCCCGTCTGGACAGTATCGACCGGGCTGCGCTCAAGGTGGGCGTGATGCCCACCCTGGACTGCCTTCCCGTATATGTAGCTTATGAAGACAGCCTCTTCCGCAAGCAGGGAGTGGATGTTCATCTGCGCTATTATACGGCACAGATGGACTGTGATACAGCCCTGATGAATGGCAGGGTAGAGGGTTCCATCACCGACCTGATCCGAGGAGCCCGAATGGTAAGGAAGGGCACTCCGCTCACTTATCCTATCGCCACAGATACCTACTGGCAGCTGATTACGAACAAAAAAGCCCGTATTGCCGACCTGAAGCAGCTGAGCGATAAGATGATAGCCATGACACGCTATTCGGCTACCGACTATCTTGCCGACCTGGCAGTAGACAGCGGCAAGCCGAAATATGACGTGTATCGTGTACAGATAAACGATGTGAATCTTCGTCTCCAGATGCTTCTCAACAACGAGATGGATGCCATGCTCCTGCCGGAGCCTCAGGCAACCAGAGCCCGTATGGACAAGCATGTGGTATTGATGGATAGCCGCGACAAGAACCTGAACCTGGGTGCTTTTGCCTTCCGCGAGAAGGCGCTGAAGCAGCCGGGACGCAAACAACAGCTGCAGAAATTCATCCAGGCTTACAATATAGCTGTGGACAGCATCAACTCCAAGGGAGTGAAGCATTACTCCAAGCTTATCAGTAAGTACTGTCATGTAGATGAGAAAACAATTGGCAACTTGCCTAAAATAAAATACAACCATGCATTGGAACCTCGCCGTCGTGACCTTGAGGCTGCAGCTCGTGTGGCTAAACATTAATCTATAAAATCAAGAAAAATGGAAGAAAATGGCATTAAAAAGTTGAGAAAGATACCTGGTTTTGAGGACCTCAAGTCTTTCCGTTTTCTGGTAGAGAAAATGTATACGGAACTCGAAGCCCAGCCAGAGAAGGAGAAAAAGAAGGTGGCTCAGGTTCTGGGAGAGTCATTGCATGAGCTGGATGTAGTGGGGAAGCATGCCTTCTCGGCATCTCATCCGATATTCAGTGATGTGTACAATATCTACGAGGATCTGTATACGACTGTTCAACAATTCCAATATGCGCTCTCGCTGAGTTATGATGCTACTCTTTTAGCCCTTTATAATAGAGGTAAGAAGCTGGGAATTCTCTGCGACCTGAAGGAGAAGCTGGTTTCTGCCTTGGCAGATGTGGCTATGCTCTCTCTTGACGAGGGAGGTTCGAAAAAGAAGAAGATAGATCAGATGATTGAGGCACAGAAACGTCTCAACGAGTTGCGCAATGTCATCTTCTCTTATATCACAAGCTCATCTATGTGGGATGAAGACGAGGCGAAGGAGTATCAGGAACTGCTGAATTCCACAGCCGTCGATTCCGTCACTGCCCAGCTCATGGTGAGTGCCATAACCCTTTCCTGCCTCTACTTCTTTGACCGTAAGAAGTTCCAGTTCCTTTTCAAGCTGGCTAAGGAGAGCGAAGACATGCAGGTACGTGTACGTGCATGGGTGGGCTGGGTCTTGTGTTCCAGTCAGGTTCCTGGCTTTATGGTAGAAGAGTGCGCCAAGGATATCGAGTCGCTGAAGGAGGATGAGGAAGGCAAGAAGTTGCTGCTCCTGATTTCCAAAATCCTGCTACGTTCACAGGATATGAAGGAGGATAGCGAAGCGATGATGAAGAACATGTTCCATAATATGGCGGACAAGTTAAGTCATGAAGATATTGACTGGGAGGGGAAGTCAAGCTTCTCTTTTATCCAGAATGATGATGATGAGGATGAGCCGGAAGACGGTCGTGATGTCGACGAGACGGTGGAAATGCTGGAGGATGGTGCTGACATCTATTTCACGCAGTTTAGAGAAACCAAGAAACTGGGCTTCTTCCATTCCATGTACAACTGGTTCATGCCGTTCTATTTCGAGTCTCCACTTTATCTCTCCGTTCAGGAGATGGCGGGTGACAAGGAACGCAACCTGCATCTGCTGCTTGAGAATGGTACCGCCTGCGACAGCGACCGCTATAGTCTGCTTCTGATGCTCGAAAAGGAGAAAAAATCCTTTAACGAGGCGCTGGAGAACATGGCTCCTGATGAGATAGCAGAAGAGTATCTGGACTCGATGGATGAAGATGAAGCCGCAGGGTTTAATGAAGAGGAGAAAAAGTATTTGGAAAAGAAAAAAATACATACTGCGGTGATCTATTACATCCAGGATCTTTCCCGTTTCTTTAACCTCGCTCCGATGCGCAAGGCGTATGACAATAGCATCAAGAGGGATGCTGATGACGAACTGTATACTACTCTTGCGCTGCCTATCTTTGAGGATGCTGCATTCGACGAGCTGCGCTACAAGATGGCGAGATATTGCTTCAAGCGTAATTATCAGAATTTCATCTACGACCTGATGGGTAATCATTATCCTGACACAGTGGAGAGTCATTATCTGCTGGCATGGGCTGCTGTGAAATCCAAAGCTAAGGAGAATGTTGTTCTGGCTTATCCTCATATTGATTATCTGATGAAGAATGAGCCTGGACAGTTTCAGCTGGTAGAAATGGCTGTGGACTTTTACGAGAAGGTTGCCAGCTACGAGAACGTGAGCGCCTATCAGAAAGCTGTGGACTGCCTGACTCATCTGATGGAAATCAAGAAAGATGACGAGAAGGCGCTCTTATGGTGTAAGAAACGTCTGGCTAAGATCTATGTCTTGATGGAACGATATGAAGATGCCGTCAAGCTGTTTTACGAGATAACATATCTGGAGCCGGACAACCTGACTGCGGCTGCTAATCTGGCTGAAGCACTTCTCTATATGGACGGTGACGATAAGGAGAACCTGAAAAAGATAGAGAAAATATTGAAGTCAGGAAAGGAAAAATTGATGAATCTGAGAAGGGATAACTTTAAGTTTGACAGTTTCCCAGACGATCCAAAGGGAGGTATGGCAACTTTCTTCTCTGCCATGTCTGCTTGCTTAAATATGAACTTCATGGTAGACTTTGAACTGTATAGAGTGGACGGCATGCTTTGGTGGGCTTGTGACGATCGGCAAAAGGCTATGAAGTCTTGGCAGAGAGCCTATGAAGCTAGAAGCATGGCTCATCAGGAGGGTCCGTTATTTGACGAAAAGCAGGGAAAATGGTTGTCTGCGCATGGAATAAATGAAAATATGCGTATCTATTTGGAAGAATTGATGGCTCAAAAAATTCGTCAAGGTATGAAAAAAATGATGGATCAATTTAGACATGATGAAATGAACGATAATGGCGAATAATAATATAGGTAACAATAAAAAGGGGCAGCAAGCTCCGATAGATAATAATTATGCGCATCTTCAGCCGCAGGCGATAGATGTGGAGAAAGTGGTGCTGGGTGCCCTCATGGTGGATTCGGACGCCTTCTCCATGGTATCCGAGGTGTTGAAACCCGATTCCTTCTATGAGCCTCGTCATCAGAAGATTTACCAGGCTATCCAGACCATGAATATGGAGGAGCGCCCGGTGGATGTCATGACACTCACTGATGAGCTGGCGAAGATGGGCGAACTGGACAGAATAGGCGGACCTGCCTATCTGATGGAGATTTCTTCCCAGGTGGCTTCGGCTGCCCATATCGAGTCGCATGCCAGAATCCTGGCGCAGAGATATCTGCAGAGACAGCTCATTCATTTTGCCGGTGGCATCGAGACCAAGGCGTTCGACATGAGCGTGGACGTGGATGAACTGATGCAGCAGGCTGAAGGTGAACTCTTCCAGATTTCGCAGAACAACATGAAGCAGGATTATACACAGATTGATCCGGTCATCAAGGATGCCGTGGATATCCTGCAACGGGCTGCGCAGAACAAGGGAGGTTTGACTGGTATTCCTACCGGTTATCACGGTATGGACGAGATGACTTCCGGATGGCAGGATTCCGACCTCGTCATCATCGCCGGACGTCCTGCCATGGGTAAGACTTCCTTCGCACTCAGCATTGCCAAGAACGTGGCGGTGGATTATCATATTCCTATCGGATTCTTCTCCCTTGAAATGAACAACGTTCAGTTGGTGAACCGCCTTATCTCCAATGTATGTGAGATTTCCGGTAAGAAGATACTGAACGGTCAGCTCGATCCAAGCGAGTGGGAGAGACTGGATAAGAAAATCCGTGACCTGACGGGGGCACCTATTTATGTTGATGATACGCCGGGTCTTTCGGTTTTCGAACTGCGTACCAAGGCTAGAAGACTGGTAAGAGAGAAGGGAGTGAAAATGATCATGATTGACTACCTGCAGCTGATGAATGCCAACGGTATGAAGTTCGGTAGCCGTCAGGAAGAGGTTTCTACCATCTCACGTTCGCTCAAGGGACTTGCCAAGGAGCTGAATATCCCGGTCCTGGCTCTCTCACAGCTCTCACGTAACGTGGAGAACCGTGAAGGTCTCGAAGGAAAGCGACCTCAGTTGAGCGACCTCCGTGAATCCGGAGCCATCGAGCAGGATGCCGATATGGTACTCTTCGTTCACCGTCCGGAATACTATCACATCTATCAGGATGAAAAGGGAAACGACCTGCATGGCATGGCGCAGATCATCATCGCCAAGCACCGTAAGGGTGCTACGGGTGATGTGCTCCTGAACTTCCGTGGCGAGTTTACACGCTTCCAGGACCCTGAAACTTCGTTCGCTCCTATCCAGGAGGGTGGCGAAATCATGGGCTCCAAGATGAATGCCGGAGGTGACGACAGCCAGTTGCCTCCTCCTCCTCCTGTTCCTAATGGTCCGTTGCCATTCTAGTTTTGGATTCGTAGCCATTCAGGTCTTTTTTGCTGCTTTTTACTGCATAAAGGCGTATTTTTAGCGCATTTTTGCGAGAAAACTGCAGGAAGAATAGTAATTTGTTAGATTTTCTATTAAAAAAGTTATAAATTGTTTGCGTATATCAGAGAAATATATTACCTTTGCAAGCGATAAATATATAACATAAAAAAATAGAAAGATATGAGAGCATTGACGTTGAATATTACAAGCATTATTATTCGACTTTGACTACAGACAGTAGGCGGAAGTGATAAGGTGTGCGTATAGTTCATCGGTTTGGATATATAAAGCCTTTCTACACTTCCGTATCGGGGAGTGAGAAAGGCTTTTTCTCATATTATAATATAAGAGTATTAAAAATATTAAGAGATATGAGTGACAGATTATTTATTTTCGACACAACCCTTCGCGATGGCGAACAGGTTCCAGGATGCCAGTTGAATACAGTTGAGAAAATTCAGGTGGCTAAGGCGCTGGAGCAGTTGGGCGTTGATGTCATTGAGGCGGGCTTCCCTATTTCTAGCCCGGGCGACTTCAATTCGGTGGTGGAGATTTCCAAGGCTGTGACATGGCCTACCATCTGTGCGCTGACACGTGCAGTGGAGAAGGATATTGACTGTGCTGCCGAGGCGCTGCAGTATGCCAAGCACAAGAGAATCCATACGGGTATCGGTACCAGCGATAGCCACATCAAATATAAGTTCAATTCCAACCGCGAAGAAATCATCGAGCGTGCCGTGGCTGCTGTCAAGTATGCCAAGAAGTACGTGGAAGATGTAGAGTTCTACGCTGAGGATGCAGGTCGTACGGACAATGAGTATCTGGCTCGCGTGGTTGAGGCGGTTATCAAGGCGGGTGCTACCGTAGTCAACATTCCTGACACTACCGGTTACTGTCTGCCAGATGAGTATGGTGCCAAAATCAAGTATCTGATGGATCATGTGGATGGCATCGAGAAGGCATGCATCTCTACCCACTGTCACAACGATCTCGGTATGGCTACTGCCAATACCCTGCAGGGTGTATTGAATGGTGCACGCCAGGTAGAGGTGACCATCAATGGAATCGGTGAGCGTGCGGGTAATACATCGCTCGAGGAAATCGCCATGATCCTGAAGTGCCACAAGAACATCGATATTGATACCAATATCAATACTACCAAGATTGTTCCGATGTCCCGAATGGTGAGCAGTCTGATGAACATGCCTGTGCAGCCTAACAAGGCTATCGTGGGCCGCAATGCCTTCGCTCATTCTTCTGGTATCCACCAGGATGGCGTGCTGAAGAATGTTCAGACTTACGAAATCATCGACCCTAAGGATGTGGGATTGGATGATAACGCTATCGTATTGACAGCCCGCTCTGGACGTGCTGCCTTGAAGTATCGTCTCCACGTGAACGGCGTGAACATCGAAGATGAGGAGAAGCTTGACAAAATCTACAAGAAATTCCTCCAGTTGGCTGACAAGAAGAAGGAGGTTACCGACGAGGATGTACTGATGCTCGCTGGTGCTGATTCTGCCGACAAGCATGGTGTTCAGCTCGACTGGTTGCAGGTAACTACCGGCAAGGGCGTGAAGAGCGTGGCAAGCATAGGCTTGAACATCGCAGGTCAGAAGTTCGAGGCTGCTTCATCTGGCAATGGTCCTGTGGACGCTGCCATCCGTGCCCTCAAGAAGATCATCACCAAGGAGATGAACCTCAAGGAGTTCACTATCCAGGCAATCGACAAGGGTTCAGACGATGTGGGTAAGGTTCACATGCAGGTAGAATACGACGGTCATGTATATTATGGCTTCGGTGCAGATACCGATATCGTAACCGCTTCCGTAGAGGCTTACATCGACTGTATCAACAAGTTCAAGGTAAGATAAAATTAATTCAGATAAATATATAACAAACAGGATATTATGAATACATTATTCGACAAGATTTGGGACAAGCACGTTGTCCAGATTGTAGAAGATGGCCCTACACAGCTTTACATCGACCGTCTCTACTGTCACGAAGTAACATCACCTCAGGCATTCGCTGGTATGCGAGCACGCGGACTCAAGATGTTCCGTCCAGACCAGATTTTCTGTATGCCTGACCACAATACACCAACACACGATCAGGATAAGCCAATCGAGGATCCTATCTCAAAGAAGCAGGTAGATACCTTGGCAAAAAACACCGCTGATTTCGGCGTAACTCACTTTGCCATGAACACCAAGGACAATGGTATCATCCACGTGGTTGGTCCTGAGAAGGGTCTTTCTCTTCCTGGTATGACCATCGTCTGCGGCGACTCTCATACTTCTACCCATGGTGCTATGGGTGCCGTAGCCTTCGGTATCGGTACTTCTGAGGTGGAGATGGTGATGGCTTCACAATGTATTCTCCAGAGCAAGCCAAAGTCTATGCGTATCAGCATCAACGGCAAGCTCAGCAAGGGTGTTACAGCCAAGGACGTTGCCCTCTATCTCATGAGCCAGCTTACTACTTCAGGTGCTACCGGTTACTTCGTTGAGTACAGTGGCGATGTAGTGAAGGATATGTCAATGGAAGGTCGTCTTACCCTCTGCAACCTCTCTATCGAGATGGGTGCCCGTGGTGGCTTTGTAGCTCCTGATGAGACCACATTCGAGTACATCAAGGGCCGTGAATATGCACCTAAGGGTGAAGAGTGGGACAAGGCTGTGGCTTACTGGAAGACCTTGAAGAGTGGCGATGATGCTGTATTCGACAAGGAGTTGACTTTCGATGCCAAGGATATCGAACCACGTATCACTTACGGTACCAACCCTGGTATGGGTATCGGCATCACCGAAAGCATCCCAACTCTCGATGAGATTCCAGAGGAAGAGCAGGCTGGTTTCAAGAAGAGCCTTAACTACATGGGCTTCCAGCCAGGCGAGAAACTCGAGGGTCATCCTATCGATTATGTATTCCTGGGCGCATGTACCAACGGCCGTATTGAAGACTTCCGTGCCTTCGCTTCATTGGTTAAAGGAAAGAAGAAAGCAGACGGCGTAACAGCTTGGCTTGTACCAGGTTCTTGGTTGGTTGATAAACAAATACGTGAAGAGGGAATTGATAAGATTGTAGAGGCTGCCGGCTTCGAAATCCGTCAGCCAGGATGCTCTGCCTGCCTGGCAATGAACGATGATAAGATTCCTGCAGGCAAGTACTCTGTAAGTACATCCAACCGTAACTTCGAGGGTCGTCAGGGACCTGGTTCCCGCACTATCCTTGCCAGCCCATACGTAGCAGCAGCTGCCGCTATCACTGGTAAGATTACCGACCCAAGAGAGTTTATGTAAATAGTGATTAATGATTAGTGATTAGTGATTAGTTGGGCTTCGCCTTATAACTGTCAATCACGATCCAATCAAGTAAACACTAAACATTAAAAATTAAACATTACAACAACGATGAAACAGAAATTCAATGTAATTACATCAAGCTGCATTCCTCTTCCATTGGAGAATGTAGATACAGACCAGATCATCCCAGCCCGTTTCCTCAAGGCTATTGATAAAGAGGGTATGGGCGACAACCTCTTCCGCGACTGGCGCTACAATGCCGACGGAACTCCAAAGCCAGACTTCGTGATGAATGACCCTTCTTACTGTGGCGTCATCCTCGTAGCTGGCAAGAACTTCGGCTCAGGTTCTTCCCGTGAGCACGCAGCCTGGGCCATCGCAGGTGCAGGCTTCCGTGTTGTCATCAGCTCTTTCTTTGCTGATATCCACAAGAACAACGAATTGAACAACCTCGTATTGCCAGTAGTGGTAAGCGAGGAATTCCTGAAGGAACTCTTCGAGAGCATCGACAAGGATCACAAGACAGAGGTAAAGGTAGATCTTCCTAACCAGACAGTCACCAATCTTGCTACCGGCAAGAGCGAGCACTTCGAAATCAACGGCTACAAGAAGCACTGTCTGGAGAATGGTTTGGACGATGTGGATTTCCTCGTTCAGAACCGTGACAAGGTTGAGGCTTGGGAAGCTAAAAACAAGTAATTATGGACGTTAAAGCAAAGAGAGATAATTCCCGCATCAAGGAGATTGAGATCATGGACTGCACGCTGCGTGACGGCGAGCAGACCAATGGTGTCAGTTTCCTTCCTCACGAGAAGTTGATGATAGCAAGAATGCTGTTGCACGACATCAATGTTGATCGCATTGAGGTGGCTTCAGCGCGTGTGTCGGAAGGCGAAAAGGATGCTGTCGCTCGTATTTGCCGTTATGCCAAGACCATTGGTAAACTGGATTCCGTTGAGGTATTGGGATTCGTGGATAACAACAAGAGTGTGGATTGGATTGCCGAATGCGGCGGTCATGTCATCAACCTCTTGGCTAAGGGTAGCTACAAGCACTGCACCCAGCAGCTCAAGATGTCGCCAGAGGAGCATCTCGCTCATATCAAGCAGACCATCGACTATGCCCTGAGCAAGGATTTCACCGTAAATCTCTACCTGGAGGACTGGTCGAGCGGAATGCGCGACAGTCGTGACTATCTCTTCACGATGATGGACGAGCTGGTGAAGTTGCCTATCAAGCGCTTCCTGCTTCCTGATACTTTGGGTATCCTGAACCCATTGCAGTGTGTGGAGTACATGCGCCAGATGGTTCGCCGTTATCCGAACTCTCACTTCGACTTCCATGCCCATAATGACTACGATTTGGCGGTGAGCAACTCGCTGGCTGCCGTATTGAGTGGCGCCAAGGGTCTTCACGTTACCGTGAATGGTTTGGGCGAACGCTGCGGCAATGCACCATTGGCGAGTGTTCAGGTGATTCTGAAGGATATGTTCGAGGCAAAGACCAATATCAAGGAAGACCGTCTGAACGATATTTCCCGATTGGTTGAAGGATACAGCGGCATCGCCGTGGCTCCAAATACCCCTGTGGTGGGCGATAACGTCTTCACTCAGGTGGCTGGTGTGCATGCCGATGGCGACAATAAGGACAAGCTTTATTGCAACGACCTGGTGCCTGAGCGTTTCGGAAGACATCGTGAGTATGCGTTGGGTAAGAATTCCGGTAAGGCGAACATCATCCAGAACCTCAACGAGCTGGGATTGGAGTTGACGCCGGAGCAGACCAAGGCTGTGACCAAGCGAATCACCGAACTCGGCGACCGCAAGGAACTGGTAACCCAGGACGACCTGCCATACATCGTCAGCGATGTGCTGAAGCACAGCACACCTGAGGATAAGGTAAAACTGGTCAGTTACATGGTGTCTACCTCCTATGGTTTGAAGCCTATCGCCAGCGTGAAGGTAGAAATAGAGGGTAAGGAGTATGAAGACAGGAGTTCAGGCGATGGTCAGTATGATGCCTTCGTCAAGGCTCTTCGCAACATCTATAAGGTGAAGCTCGGCAAGACCTTCCCTACGCTCGACAACTATCAGGTAACCATTCCACCTGGTGGCCGTACCGATGCCCTCGTCCAGACCGTCATTACCTGGCGTGAAGGCGACCGTATCTGGCGCACCCGAGGCTTGGATGCCGACCAGACGGAGGCAGCTATCAAGGCAACGCTCAAAATGCTTAATATGTATGAGGCAGATAAGAGCGATGAACAGCCGGCATCGCCTCGGAATCTGGATATGGAATAATATCTCCGAAGATTACGAAATTATCTCCGAAGATTACAAAATTATCTCCGAAGATTATGAAATTATCTCCGAAGATTATGAAAATATCTCCGAAGATCATGAAAATATCTCCGAAGGTTACGCAAATATCTCCGAAGGTTTCTATTCAGCAGCACGCCCTGAAGGGGCAGAAACTCCTAGCCCAGGGTAACACCCTGGGTATAAAATAGCATTCAGCAATGCGCCCTGTAAGGGCAAAAGCTTTAATCAATCAAAAAATAAACAATTAAAAAATCAGATAAGATGAAATTAAACATTGCAGTTCTCGCCGGTGATGGTATCGGACCAGAGATTATGAAGCAGGGCGTAGCAGTTATGCAGGCCATTGCAGAGAAGTTCAACCACGAGTTTACTTACAACGAGGCTATCTGCGGCGCTCACGCTATCGACGAGGTAGGTGATCCATTCCCAGAGGAGACCTTCAAAACTTGTATGGATGCTGACGCAGTGCTCTTCGCTGCCGTTGGTGACCCACGTTTCGACAACAACCCTACAGCCAAGGTTCGTCCTGAGCAGGGCTTGCTCGCTATGCGTAAGAAGTTGGGTCTCTTCGCCAATGTCCGCCCAGTGGCTACATTCGATTGCCTGCTCCACAAGTCACCATTGAAGGATGAACTCCTGAAGGGTGCTGACTTCGTAGTTATCCGCGAGTTGACTGGCGGTATGTACTTCGGTGAGAAGTATCAGGATAACGATAAGGCATACGATACTGATATTTATACCCGTCCTGAGATTGAGCGCATCCTGAAGGTAGCTTTCGAGTTTGCCATGAAGCGCAACAAGCACTTGACAGTAGTAGATAAGGCAAACGTATTGGCATCTTCTCGTCTCTGGCGTCAGATTGCCAAGGAGATGGAGCCACAGTATCCTGAGGTAAACACCGATTATATGTTCATCGATAACGCTTCTATGCGCGTGTTGACAGAGCCTACATTCTTCGATGTCATCGTTACAGAGAACACCTTCGGCGATATCCTGACCGATGAGACTTCTTGCATCACCGGTTCTATGGGCTTGCAGCCATCTAGCTCATTGGGTGAGCACACCCCATTGTTTGAGCCTGTTCACGGTTCATGGCCACAGGCAGCTGGCAAGAACCTGGCAAACCCAGTGGCTCAGATCCTTTCTGCAGCCATGTTGCTGGAGCACTTCGGTTTGAACGAGGAGGGTGCCTTGATCCGCAAGGCTGTAGATGCTTCTCTCGATGCCAATGTCCGCACTCCTGAGATTCAGGTAGAGGGTGGTGCTCACTATGGCACAACAGAGGTTGGCGAGTGGATTGTCAACTGGATCAAGAATGCATAAGCATAAAATGTGAATAATCATATCAAGGGCCTTATGGAGGAATCGTTTCTTCCATAAGGCTTTTTTATTTTGGTAATTGTAGTTTTTTTATATGGATAGTTGTCATATTTGCCTTTTTTTTGTTTATTTCTAGAAACCTATTTAAGTTTAATAGTTTTTTACTTGGTTGTTTGCTAAAGTATTTGTAATTTTGCAAGCATGAAAAAGAAAATGATTATATCAATGTTGTTAGGAGTTTGGGCTTTGTCTATGTCGGCTCAAAGTCAGAACGAATCTGAAAGCTTAAGCAAGGACCAGGCGAAGGCTTTGAGAGATTCTCTAGCCCAGGCTACGGAAGTTCTGGCGTATCATCCGGATAGTATCGACCTTCGTCTGAAGAAGGCTGCCTGGAATATCCAGCTCAAGCAGTGGCAATATGCCAAGGATGACCTCGATAAGGTGCTGTTTCTGAACAATACCAACATTGCAGGTCTCTTTTATCGTGCCTATGTCAACGAACAGCTGCGCAGATACAACTTCGCCCGTTTAGACTATCAGAATCTGCTGGTTCTGGTGCCTGGCAATTTCCAGGCACAGCTCGGTCTCGCTCTTCTCAATCAGAAAGACAAGCATTATACCGAGGCTTATAACGGCATCAATATGCTGATAGAGCAATATCCCGACAATGCCATCGCCTATGCTGCACGTGGAGGAATGGAGAAGGAGAAGGGACAGCTTGAAGCTGCGGAATATGATTATGCCAAGGCGATGGAGCTGGATGCTGATAATGCCGATTATGTGCTGAATCATCTGGACCTGCTCATCTTGCTGAAGCGTAGGAATGAAGCCTATGCCGATTTGCAGCGGTTGATGAAGATGGGGTACTCCAAAGGGCAGTTGCTGGAGTTCTATAACAGACTGAAGAAGAAGTAGTCGTAATTCCATCTGATATAATCTATAGGGAAGAATAGAACAATTAGAAGATACTTGTTTATGAAGAAAATTTTTACGCAGATTGCTGTAGCTTTTGGCTGTCTCTTCCTGGCGGGTTGCGATACCGTTTTTGATGTTCATCCATACGATGTTCATGTGGATGGAGACAAGAACGTGAATGCTGCCAATATCGCCAAGATAGAAAGTGCCATCAAGTATAAGGATACCATCCGCTTTGCAATGATCAGCGATACTCATCAGTGGCTCGACGATCTGAAAAAGGAAGTGAATGATATCAACAGGCGCAAGGACAGTATTGATTTCGTACTTCACTGCGGAGATGTCACAGACTTTGGAGCTACGCAGGAATTTCAGTGGACCCGAGACAGATTGCAGAAGCTGAAGATGCCGTTTGTGGTATTGCTCGGCAACCATGACTGTCTGGGAACCGGAAACCAGACTTACGAGGTGGTTTTCGGCAAACCGGATTTCAGTTTCATCGCCGGCAGGGTGAAGTTCGTATGTCTCAATACCAATGCCATTGAGTACGACTATTCCCGTCCTGTACCTAACTTCGATTTCATGGAAGAGCAGTGCAAGGCGGATTCTGCCGATTTCGACCGTACCGTTATCTGTATGCATGCTGCTCCTTATTCAGAGCAGTTTAATAACAATGTGGCTAAGGTATTCAACTATTATACCCATCAGTTCCCTGGTCTGATGTTCTGTCTCTATGGTCATGGACATCATACCAAGCAGACCGATATGTATGGTGATGGCACGATGTATTATGAGATATGCAATGCTCCTAAGCACCAGTATTATATATTTACCATTACTCCAAAAGGCTACCGTTATGAGATTATCGATTATTAATAAATGTTTCTCCATGAAGAGAGGCTTATGTCTGGCTGGATGCTTCCTGGGGGTTGTGCTTTCGGTTTCAGCAGCCGAAGACGGTATGAAGAATGACAGCATAGTTCATGATACATTGATCATCAATGACAAGGGTGAACTCTCGCGCTATGACAGACGAGTACTTAAATACCGCGAGCATTGGGATTTACTGATTCCTACCAACGGAGTGATACAGACCTGCGGTAACATGGGTGTGATTTCCCTGGGCATCGGATGGGATTACGGCAAGCGCCGCCAATGGGAGACGTTTGTAATGCTGGGATATATTCCTCGTTTTGATTCCGATGAGTCGAAGATAACGCTCACGCTGAAGGAGAATTTCATTCCCTGGCGCCGTGATATCGGTAAGGGATGGTGGTTTGAACCGCTGGAGTGCAGCATCTATTTCAATACCATCTTCGGACATGATTTCTGGACCAAGCAGCCTACTAAGTATGAAAACGGCTATTATCCGTTCTCTACCCGCATCCGTCCTAACATCGCCTTCGGTGAACGCTTCAAATACAAGATTCCGCACAATATGCGTAAGCGCATCAAGAGCATTACGTTCTTTTATGAGTTGGGAACCAATGATATCTATACCATGCGTTTCATACGTAATGGCAATGGCAACTTCTGGGACATCTTCGGTCTTTCCCTGGGCGTCAAGATGCAATATTTATAATGTTTCAGGAACTTCCCAAGGGTTCTTGAAAAACTAAAGGCTTCATCAGCCGTTTCTTCGGAGAATTAAATTCCTCTCTCTTCGAAGAAACGGTTGATGAGGTTGATGATTCTGTCCAGTTCTTCCTGCTTCAATGTAGAATTGCAGGGAAGGCTGATTTCCTGCTGCGCTATCCGTTCCGTTACAGGGAACGAAAGATGGTTCCATTCCGGATAGCAAGGCTGCTGATGAGGCGGAATAGGGTAGTGACACACGGTCTGCACCCGATGCTCTGAAAGGTAATCGCGCAGTTCATCCCGTTTTTCTGTCAGGAAAGGGAAGACATGCACCACATTCTCTGATTCCTCCTTATATAGTTCTTGCGGAATGCAATGCTCTACTATCTTTTTGTCGAGTTTGGAAAGATAGTATTGGGCTTTCTGGAATCTGTCCTTCGCCTCTCCGTATGGATTCTTCAGCTTGACGCAGAGCACGGCAGCCTGGAGCTCTTCCATTCTCGAATTGAGTCCCTGATAATCGTATTCGTATTTGCTCACCCTGCCATAGTCGCGTAGGGAAGTGATGACCTCTGCCAGCTTCCTGTCGTTGGTGGTGATGGCTCCTGCATCGCCCAATGCGCCCAGGTTCTTGCCCGGATAGAAGCTGTGAGCGGCTGCATCACCGATATTGCCCGTATGAATGCTTTCCCCGTTGACTTCGTTTTTCTCTGCCAGCATCTGGCAGGCAAAAGCCTGCGCATTGTCTTCAAACAGCAATAAGTGATGTTTCCGGCAGAGTTCCTGCATCAGGGGCGTTACAGACAGCTTGCCGTATAGATGGACCGTCAGCAGCGCCTTGGTCTGGGGTGTGATGTGCTGTTCGATGAGTCGCTCATCTATCTGCAGGGTGTCCAGCCGTGCATCAATGAGCACAGGCTTCAGTCCCACGCTTGTGATGGCAAGGATGGTGGCATAGTAGGTATTGGCAGGCACGAGAATCTCGTCGCCCTTCTGCAGTCTTCCCAATTCCATTTCGCCCATGAGAATGAGTTTTAGGGCATCCAGTCCGCATCCGCATCCGATACAGTATTCGGAGCCGATGAATGCTGCGTATTCTTCTTCAAACTGCCTCAGGGCTTTGCCGTGCAGATACCAGCCGCTGTCTAATACCTGGGCAATGGCATTGTTGATTTCCGGCTGATATTGGTCATTGATGGCTTTCAGGTCTAGATACTTGATTTCCTTTTCTGCTGCCATCAGTCGCAATACTACGGTTTCTTCTGTGAAATCTGTCAGCTGATACGGACAGTCTGCCGTAATCAGGACTCCCTCGTTTGGATTATCAAGCAAGGTTTCTGCTCCGGTTCCGTCCTGTTCTATTACCCGAAGGGTAAAGTGACCGGCGAGTGCAACCAGCATGGTTTCTCTCTGATGCTGGGTGATGACGGTGCATTTCGGTGAAAACCATTCCGTATTTCCTATTTCAAAAGGCACATGGGTATTTTCCTCAGCGACGACAAGTGTGCCGCGAGGGTCATATATCTTTTGTAACTTGATGATGTCTATTTTCTTATTCATATATAATATAACGTCTGAAAAGGGAGTATATTATATGGGAGGGTTATAAAAAACTAAGAGCAGCTACCTTCGCAGGCAACTGCTCACATTCAATAGGTATTAGTTTTCTTTAAGGTAAAAAGATTGTATTCAGGATAACGTTTGCAAAGGTACATATTTTTTTTTAAATAAAAGAATAAAACTTAAAGTATTTTTTGATTACTCATCATTTTTTTTAAAATGTAGTAAGTTCAGATACTTTTTTAGAAATTATTTTATTTATTCATCCTATGCCCCTTGTAATATTGTTTTGTTGCCACACGCCCTGTTGGGTCATTTTGTGCCACACGCTCTTTCAGGGCGAGTGGAGCAAACAGGATTTGTTGGTTCAGAGGCGAGTGGGATATAAACGAAAAAAAGGAAACTCAAATGAATGAATTTCCTTTTTTCTGAAGAGGTGTCTAGCGGAGTCGAACCGCTCTACACGGTTTTGCAGACCGTTACCTAACCGCTCGGTTAAGACACCATTTGTAAGCGAAGCAACCATTTCTGAATTGCGAGTGCAAAGGTACAACTTTTATTTGGTTCCACCAAATTTTTCATCTACTTTTTTCAAAAAACTTTCATTTTTTATTGTTTTTCCCTTGTTTTCTCTGTTTTTACTTCAGATTTTCTCTTTTTCTGTTCACATTTTTCCAGAAAAGGGCAGTTGGCGCATTTGAAGTCCTTACACGTCTTGGCTTTCCGGTAAGTTTTATAAATGCGATTGGCGGTATACATCACGCATACCGCCAATATCAATAGAATTAACACGTTTTGTGTCATTTATAAAATGTATGAATTGATGATTCTACTTTAACCTACGGCATTGTAGCCGTTGGTAGAGTTCTTGCGCATGATGTCACGGATGTTCATCTCCTTGAAACCATTCTCGCGCTGGATCTCTTCCAGTTCCTTCTCCTCTTCCAGATCCTTTTCAGAACGGGTAAAGGTGAAAGCCTTATACTTAAACTCTGCGATTGCCCATCCTACGATGGCTACCACAACTAATGCGATAAATCCTACTAAAGCGTTCATATCTTTATCTATTATTATAATATAATGTGTAAATTCCTTTTTTTTTATTCTCACTACTTCCAGTTTTGGGAATCCTCTGTTAGTAGTCGTCGTCAGCAACATCTTCTGCATCGTCAAGACCGAGATTCTCCGGGTCTTCGAATGTAGTGCGATAACTCTCCTCGGTCAACTTGTCGTCGTCGAAGGCATCATCGTCCTCGTCAGGATCGTTGTAGTGATCCTCAATCTCTGGTGCATCCTCATCGTCGTCATCGATGTCCTCGATATCGTCCTCACGGTCCAGCTCGTCTTCATCCATGAATTTCATGCGGATCTTCTCAACCTTTGGCTTCTCCTTAGCGAAGATTGCTTCCACCCATGTACCCTTTGGTACAACGAGTACTTCATAATCATCGGCAAGTTTCTTCTCGTACAAGCCACCTGGCTTCTTCAGGCGGTCCTTAGGAAGGGTAGTGGTACTGATGTCGAAGTTGCTCTCGATGATGTCCTGGATGCTCTGTGGCAAGCTTTCCCATCCGCCACCGAAGTTGCGCTCCAGCAGCTCGATGAGCTTGCTGGCTGTAATATGGCCTACGTTCTCGTATGTCAGGTCGGTAACGCGCATGATAGGACGCTTCTTGATGGCATACTTCACGTTCTGGTCATCGATACGGAAGGTACCGATCTTGAAGCCACGTTCTGTTAACTTATCCAGCACCTCTGGGCGATCGACGGTAATCTTCTCCATTTCGAATGCGCTGCGGATAGTGTCTAGATACTTACGCTGGTTGTCCTTCAGGTCGTTGTCTTTCTCGGCAGCTTCCCAAAGGCGGAAAACATCGTTCTCCTGCACTTCCCATACACTACTCTTTGTGAGAGTCTTGAGTGTTATAACTTTGTCTTTTTTCATTGTCTACTATATTTTGATTGCAAAATTAAGTACTTCTTTTTATATATCCAAATTTTCCAGCCTATTTTTTTATTTTTCATTGTATTTTTTGTGTCGGTTTCGTTTTTTTTATTACCTTTGCAGTATGAGTGAACCGTTAGCTGAAAGAATGAGGCCTCACACGCTTGCTGATTATGTCGGTCAGAAGCATCTCGTTGGTGAGGGAGCCGTCCTGCGCAAGATGATAGATGCAGGGCGTATATCTTCTTTTATCCTATGGGGACCACCGGGAGTGGGAAAGACTACCTTGGCGCAGATTGTGGCGCAGACCTTGAAGGTGCCTTTCTATACACTCTCTGCGGTGACCAGTGGCGTAAAGGATGTGCGTGAAGTGATAGAAAAGGCAAAGAACGGAAGATTCTTCAATTCCGCTTCACCTATTTTATTTATAGATGAGATTCACCGATTCTCCAAGAGTCAGCAGGACTCTCTCCTGGGAGCGGTAGAAAAAGGAATCGTTACCCTGATTGGTGCTACTACGGAGAATCCTTCGTTCGAAGTCATCAGGCCGTTGCTCTCCAGATGTCAGCTCTATGTCCTGAAACCTTTGGAAAAGGAAGATCTGGAAGGACTGCTGAATCGTGCCATTACGGAGGATGTGGAACTGAGGGAAAAGCATATTGAACTGAAGGAGAAGGGTGCCTTGCTGAGATATAGTGGTGGTGATGCCCGCAAGCTGCTCAATATCCTTGAACTCGTGGTTGAATCGGCTGGGGCGGATGATGTGGTCATTACCGACCAGATGGTGGTACACCAGTTGCAGCAGAATCCGCTGGCTTACGACAAGCAGGGAGAGATGCATTATGACATCATCTCCGCTTTTATCAAGAGTATCCGTGGCAGTGATCCTGATGCGGCTCTCTATTGGATGGCACGTATGATAGAGGGTGGAGAAGACCCGCAGTTCATCGCCCGAAGGGTGGTTATCAGTGCCAGCGAGGATGTGGGACTGGCTAATCCGAACGCCCTGCTGCTGGCGAATGCCGCCTTTGATACGGTGATGAAGATTGGCTGGCCTGAGGCTCGTATCGCACTTGCCGAGGCTGTAGTTTATCTAGCCACCAGTCCTAAGAGCAATAGTGCCTATCTGGGCATCAATGATGCCATTGCTACCGTTAAGCAGACGGGCAATCTGCCTGTGCCTCTGCATCTCAGGAATGCGCCTACCAAGCTGATGAAGGACCTTGGCTATCATGATGGCTACAAGTATCCTCACGATTATCCGGGGCATTTCACCGAGCAGCAGTATCTGCCGGATGAACTCAGGAATTCGCGATTCTGGTATCCGCAACATTCTCCTTCTGAGGAACGACTCTATAACTGGATGGTAACCTGCTGGGGAGAGCGGTTTAAGGATTAACAATTTATAATTGATATTTTTAATTGATAGAAAATCATATAATTGAAAACAACTAACTGTTACGAGAAAAATGACTATTCATAATGACCCGGAACTGGTGATGACGCTTCAGAGTGTCATTGAGTTCATAGGAACCTTTGCGTTTGCCCTTTCGGGCATCCGACTTGCCGCCACCAAGCATTACGACTGGCTGGGCGGATTTGTGTGTGGTGTGGCTGTTGCCATCGGTGGCGGAACCATCCGTGATGTGATGTTGGGTCAGACTCCTTTCTGGATGTCGAGTCCAATCTATCTTCTGTTTACGCTGCTGGCTCAGCTGGTAGTCATCGTCTGCCATCATTATCTGAAGCGTCTCGACAATACCTGGTTTCTTTTCGATACGCTCGGTCTGGCGCTTTTCAATATTGCAGGAATCCAGAAGACCCTTGATTGCGGCTTCCCGTTCTGGGTGGCAATCATCATGGGTTGTATTACGGGTTCATTCGGTGGAGTAATCCGTGATGTGCTTCTCAATGAGGAGCCGGTTATCTTCCGCAAGGAGATTTATGCAATGGCTTGCGTCATCGGTGGTCTCGTCTACTGGGGATTCAGTTGTCTGGACGTGAGTCTCTACGTAACGGTGGTTGCTTCCTTCGTTACTGTATGTGCCATCCGTCTGCTTGCAGTGAAATACCACATCTCGCTGCCTACATTGCGGGATGAGGATGAGAAGGATAATTGATAATTAATAATTGATAATTAAACATTAAACAATACTACATGAGAAGAGAGAAAATCTTTGGATTGCTGATTCTGGCGATGATGCTGATGTTTCAGACTTCGCTGATGGCACAAAACAAGCGAGAGTTTCGTGGCGCATGGATACAGTGTGTCAACGGACAGTATTTAGGTAAGAGTACGCAGCAGATTCAGGCTATGCTCACCAGACAGCTGGATGAATTGCAGAAGGATGGTGTGAATGCCATCATCTTCCAGGTGCGTGCTGAGTGTGATGCGCTCTATGCCAGTGAGTATGAACCATGGAGCCGTTATCTGACGGGTGTGCAGGGAAAGGCTCCTTCTCCTTACTGGGATCCGCTGCAGTGGATGATTGAGCAGTGCCACAACCGTGGTATGGAACTTCATGCCTGGATCAATCCGTTCCGTGCCAAGCACGGTTCTACTCCTTATGCCAATCTCTCACCTAAGAGTGTTGTCAGGCAGCAGCCTGAACTTTGCTTCAAGTATGACAACCTGGTGCTTCTCAATCCGGCTTTGCGAGAGGCTACTGAGTATACTTGCCGTATTGCAGCTGATATTGTAGGAAGATATGATATCGATGGATTCCATATTGATGATTATTTCTATCCTTATCCTGTAGCAGGCAAGCAGATTCCGGATCAGGCGCTCTACAGACAGCATCCTAGAGGATTCCGCAATATCGGTGATTGGCGCCGTGACAATGTAAGCCGATTTGTTCAGGAATTGGGTGAAACCATTCATACCATCAAGCCTTGGGTGAAGTTTGGTGTTTCTCCTTTCGGTATTTATCGCAACAAGCGTACCGATCCTAACGGTTCTGAGACCTACGGCTTGCAGAACTATGATGATCTCTATGCTGATGTGTTGCTCTGGGTGAACAATGGATTTGTTGACTATACCGTGCCTCAGCTGTATTGGGAAATTGGCAACAAGGCGGCAGACTATAAGACGCTCATCACCTGGTGGAACAAGCATGCCGGCAACCGTCCTCTCTATATCGGTGAAGACATTGAGCGTACTGCCAAGCATGCTGATCCTGGAAATCCTCGCAGTCATCAGTTGCCTGCCAAGCACCGTCTGCACCAGCAGATGAGCAATGTGCAGGGTACTGTGTTATGGTATGCTAAGACTGCCGCTGATAATGTGGGCAATATCGGCCATACGCTCCGCAACAATTATTGGAAGTATCCGGCTCTTCCTCCATTGATGCCTTTCCTGGATGATAAGGCTCCTAAGGGAGTGAAGGGAATGAAGTTGCACTGGACTGAATTTGGTCCGCTGCTTGTATGGAAAGCTCCAAGATGGAAAAAGAAAAAATGGGGTGATGAAGCGAATCGTTTTGCTGTCTACCGTTTCAGAAAGGGAGAGAAGATTGATCTCCGTAATGTGAAGGCTTTGCAGAAGATAACCTACGATCCTTTCTATAAGGTGAAGTACGAGAAGGGAAAACAGTATGTTTATGTAGTGACAGCTCTTGACAGAGTAGGTAATGAGAGTAAGGGAAAGAAAGTCAAGGTTTCATTCTAGCTTCATTCGGGGTTAATCCGATGATATGATTAAAAAGCCCCGGAAGTCTGATAATGACTTCCGGGGCTTTTACTATATATAGAAACTAAATGTTAGTTCTTGAAACTGTGGATAGGAGCAGGGATGCGACCTAAACGGTTGATAAATGCCTCGCAGCTGAACTTGTTCACTGGCATGATAGGAGCGTGACCCAGCAAGCCACCGAAGTCTACATTGTCACCAACCTTCATTCCTACAACAGGGATGACGCGGACGGCTGTGGTCTTCTGGTTGACCATACCGATAGCAGCCTCGTCGGCAATGATGCCGGAAACTGTTGTGGCAGGAGTATCTCCCGGAATGGCAATCATATCGAGACCTACTGAACATACGCAGGTCATAGCCTCCAGCTTTTCGATGGTCAGTGCACCCGCCTCAACGGCATTGATCATACCCTGGTCTTCACTGACAGGAATGAAAGCACCGCTCAAACCGCCAACGTATGATGACGCCATGATACCGCCCTTCTTTACCTGGTCGTTCAGGAGAGCAAGAGCTGCTGTAGTTCCAGGAGCACCTGCATGCTCAAGACCGATGAGTTCGAGGATATCAGCAACACTGTCACCGATGGCTGGAGTAGGAGCCAGAGAGAGGTCGATGATGCCGAATGGTACGTTGAGACGGCGTGAAGCCTCCTTAGCAACCAACTGACCTACACGGGTGATCTTGAAGGCAGTGCGCTTGATGGTTTCGCAGAGAACCTCGAAGCTTTCGCCCTTCACCTTCTCCAAAGCATACTTTACTACACCCGGACCGCTGACACCAACGCTTACTACAGCATCAGCCTCTGAAACACCGTGGAAGGCACCAGCCATGAATGGGTTGTCATCAGGAGCATTGCAGAGAACAACAAGCTTGGCGCAGCCCAAAGAACCCTTTTCCTTGGTAGCTTCAGCCGTATCCTTGATGATTTCTCCCATCAGACGGACAGCATCCATGTTGATTCCGGTCTTGGTAGAACCCACGTTGACAGAGCTGCAGACGAAATCTGTCTGAGCCATTGCCTGTGGGATAGAACGGATAAGGAGTTCATCGCTCTTGCTCATACCCTTGCTTACGATGGCAGAGTAACCGCCGAGGAAGTTAACGCCCAGTTCCTTGGCACACTTGTCGAGGGTCTTGGCAACCTTCACGTAGTCGTCTGTAGTCTTGCATGCAGAGCCGCCTACCAGAGAGATAGGAGTGATGGAGATACGCTTGTTGACGATAGGCACTCCAAATTCCTTGGAAATATCTTCGCCCGTCTTCACCAGGTTCTTGGCGAGTCGTGTAATTTTATTATGTATATTCTGACAGAGTTCCTCCACATCGGTAGAAGCGCAGTCCAGGAGATTGATACCCATGGTGATGGTGCGCACATCGAAGTTTTCCTGCTCTATCATCTTATTGGTTTCGATAACCTCAGATATATTGATCATACTTTCAAAATTTAGCTATTGATTATAAACTTTTGGATTCTTGCTTAGATTCTGTGCATCATGTTAAAGATTTCCTCGCGCTGGCATTTCACCTGCACGCCGAGTTCCTTACCCACGTTGGCAAGTTCATCAGCAACCTCTTCAAACGATTTTGTCATCTTGCCCATATCTACAATCATCATCATGTTAAAATACTCCTGTACGATGGTCTGAGAGATATCAAGAATGTTGATGCTGTTCTCTGCCAAATAAGTACAAACCTTGGCGATGATACCAACGGTATCCTTTCCCACTACTGTAATAATCGTTCTGTTCATGATTATAGCTTTTTATTGTTATACTTTTGTTCTTAATATGTTTTATGCCACAAAAGTACAACTATTTTGTCAGACTGCCAAATAAAAAAAAGAAAACTTGCAAAATAACTGATATTTTGCAAGTTTTCTCTGCTTGTATTCTAAATAATTGATACTTCTAATTATTTGATGCCTCTTTCATTCAATGCCTTTGAATATTTAGCAGCATTCTGCAGGTGCTCCTGATAAGTGCGTGCAAAATTATGGGTGCCGCTGAAATCCTCCTTGGCGCACATGTAGAGATAATCGTGCTTGACGAGGTTGAGAACAGCGTCAATGCCAGCCACTGAAGGGATGCGGATAGGTCCTGGTGGCAATCCCGGATTCACATAGGTATTGTATGGACTCTTGATGCGCAGCAGATTGTTGTAGATGCGCTTCAGGTCGAATCGCTTCCAGGCGTATTTGATGGTTGGATCTGCCTGCAGCGGCATTCCTTCCGGATATTCTGCATTGCGCAGCTTGAAGCGGTTGTAGTACATTCCGGCAATCATCGGCTTCTCGCCGTTGTTGGCTGTTTCTTCGTCCACGATGCTTGCGATGGTGATGACTTCTACCGGAGTCAGCTGCAGAGCCTTTGCCTTCTGCCTACGGTCTTCATTCCAGAACTTCTCGCTTTCCTTCTTCATTCGGTCGAGCAGTTTTTCTACGGATGAGTTCCAGTAGATGTCGTAGGTGTTCGGGATGAACATGCAGGCGATGGTGGTGGTGTCGTAACCATACTTCTCGCAGGTAGCCTCATCGGTCAGCGCCTGGAGAATGGAGGTGCTGTCTATCATCAGCTTCTTGCTGAGTTCTACCGACAGTTTGTCCAGTGTACGTACGGAAGGCAGTGTGAGGTTGATTGGTTCCTGCAGTCCGTTCTTCATGTGTCGCCACACCTTCAGTGCGCCTTCTCCCGGATGGATGGCGTAGCGTCCGGTATGGATATGTTCCGCATATTCGAAGTGATGGGTCAGGGTCTTGAATGCCTGATACGGGAAACTGTTGGCTATCGGTTCTACCTTATTATATACAGAGTCTATATTGTCGTCTGTGTCAATATAGACATACTGCGTATTGCTGCTCTTCGAGAAAGAGGAGAAGCAGTAGAGGTAACCAACAATGGCAACTATCACGATGCATGCGATGGCACCGTAGAGATAGAGCTTAGAAACTGATTTTTTCATTTTCTTTGTATTCATTTTTGTTTTGCTTCACTTTTTTTCTGTTCAATCCTATCATAAACATGATATTGCGTTCTTATCTGCAAAAGTACTGCAAAAATGGGAAATGGCAAAGTATCGTCAATTAAATTAGGTTAAAAAGTCTCTCTCGTTGTCAATTTCTTATGTTTCTCTTTTTCTCTTTCAAAAAAAATATTTACTTTTGCGGTCGACATACGGAAATCCTGTGCGATGGGGATACTGATGGTTTCCTGCACAGTGATTTGTTGAATCAATAAGAATAACTAGGAGAAAGAAAGCATGAAGATAAATTTTTCTTTACCATATAAGGCTCATTGGGGCGAGATGCTATGTGTGAATCTCACCTTTTATTCTTCAAGGGGAGCCAGTCAGGAGGTGAAACTCCTGATGAGTACCCAGGATGGTTATCACTGGATGGTGGAAACTTCTACCCGTGAAAACCGCCAGCATCCCTTTGATCTGATTTACTATTATTATACGGTGGTTGATGAAGACGGCAAGGTGCTCCGTACGGAATCGGTTGATTCGCCGAGAGTATACGTATATGATTCTTCCAAGAGTTATATCTTTGATGATTTCTGGCTGGAGGAGAAGTTGGCAGCCCGCATGGCTACAGCCATCGGCAGAACTCCCGAAGTGGATGTGGAATCGTATGAGCGCATGGAATGTATGCCGCTTTTTGGCGAGACTGTCATCTTCAAGGTTCATGCTCCCCGTCTGCACGAAGGTGAAGCGATTGCCTTATTGGGCAATCATCCTACGCTGGGCAACTGGAACATCGACCATTTCCTGCAGATGAAGTCTCTGGGCAAGCATGAATGGGTATTGTCGGTCAATGTGGCTCCGATTGATGCTCCGATAGAATTCAAGTACATCATTGTGAATACGGAAACCCAGCGATTCAAGCGCTGGGAGTATGGTGGAAACCGTACGCTTGACGAGCGTATCTATCAGGGCGAGGTTCATGTGCTTCATGGCGGTGATTTCCGCATCAAGAAGTTCCCGCCACATGCTCAGTTTGACTTTGAAACATACGTCTTCGACCTTGACGGCACCCTGATTTCTTCTCTTGAAGATCTGGCTTCCAGCTGCAATTATGCCCTGCGGACGAATCTGTTGCCTGAGCGTTCCATTGAAGAAGTGAGAATGATGGTGGGCAACGGTGTGAAGTTGCTGATGGAGCGTGCGATAGGAAAGGAACGGCTGGAGTCGGGCGAGGTGGATTTCGACCGCGTGTTCCAGGACTTCCGAAATCATTATATGGTTCATAATCTGGACGAGACTGCTCCTTATCCTGGAATCATGGACATGCTGAAAGAGCTGAAGGCGCGCGGCAAGAACATCGCCGTGGTCAGCAACAAGTTCTATGCTGCTACGGAGGAACTCTGCCGCCATTTCTTCGGAGACCTTGTAGACGTAGCCATCGGTGAACGGGAGGGCATTGAGAAGAAGCCGGCTCCGGACACCGTGAACGAAGCACTCAGACTGTTGCATGCGGACAGGGAGACTGCCGTATATATCGGTGACAGTGATGTGGACGTGATGACGGCACGCAACAGTCACATGCCTTGCATCAGCGTGCTCTGGGGCTTCCGCGACTGCGATTTCCTGTCAGAGCATGGGGCAACCATCTATGTCAGTGCTCCTGACCAGCTGCTCTGATGATTGTCGGATATTATATAAAAAGTATTGATGAGCATCATACAGAATGCTCATCAATATAGTTTTTTACAACATCGCTGAAGGTGTCAGAGATAGGAATGCCCAGCGATCCGTATATCAGCTTGCCCCGTTCGATAACGTCGAACTTGGTCATGTTGGCAAGATAGGAACGGTGTATTCTTCTGAATTTCTCTTTCGGAAGTCGTTCTTCCAGATGCTTGAGGTTGCCCAGGGTGGATATGTTCTCCATTCCTTCCAGATGGAAGAGGATGTAATCCTTCAGGCTTTCTACGAAGAGAATCTTATCGAACGGTATGCGTACATATTTATAATCGCTCTTCACAATCAGGAACTTGTCGCGTTTGATAGGATTGTATTTGTCGTCCTGCATGTAGGAGTCGAAAACCTTCTTGCAGGAGTCCATGAAGTCAGGATAGCTGATAGGCTTCAGCAGATAGTCGAAAGCGTGAACCTTGTAGGCTTCGATGGCATACTCCTTGAAGGCTGTAGTGAAGATGATCTTGACGTTCTTAGGTACCACCTTGGCGAATTCCAGTCCACTGATTTGCTGCATGTGGATGGCCAGAAACAGGATGTCGAGATGACTGTGGCGTATGCCGTCTACTGCATCAATGGCAGAAGGGTAGGCGCCGATAAGATTCAGCGTAGGTGTTTCGTCTACGTATTTCTTCAACTGCTCCAGGGCAGTAGGATCTTCATCTATAATTGCACAGTTTAAAATCATAAGCGTTTGTTGTGGTTTAAAATATATTTTTCGGTATAAACGCATTTCTTATTTATATATTGTATTGTGTTTCGATTTTTTTGCGTTAATAATTATTTTTCTTCTTATAAACTTAAATTTGTTTAATCTATTTGGTCATTTGACGAAAAACTTATAACTTTGGGGATTGAAACATGAGATTACTGTATATGAAAAAGAAATATAATAAGAAATCTATAGCAGACAACGTCAATCAGTCATCTTCGGCGTGTAGATTTTTCTGGCAGAACGGAAAGCAGATGCTTCTGGCGTTGGCTCTCTGTCTCAGTCCGGCGTCTACCTTCGCCCAGAAGATTTCGCTGGGTTCCTGCATCACCCGTGACGGTGGTCAATACAAGGGCGAAATGGTAAGCGGAAAGCCTCAGGGCAAGGGCGCTGCCGTCTATCCGAACGGCGATACTTATGAAGGCGCTTACCAGAAAGGAAAGCGTGAAGGATATGGCGTATATACTTTCTCTGACGGTGAAAAGTATGAAGGTCAGTGGATGCAGGACCAGCAGCATGGCAAGGGTACTTTCTATTTTCAGAATAATAACAAGTATGTAGGACTCTGGTTCAGAGACTTCCAGCACGGTCATGGAGTCATGTATTATTATAATGGTGACAGATACGACGGCGACTGGTATAAGGACAAGCGACAGGGTAGAGGAACCTATACCTATTCCAATGGTGCCCAGTATAAGGGCCAGTGGATGAACGACATGAAGAACGGCAACGGTTTCTTCAATTGGGGTGACGGTACTACCTACGACGGTCAGTGGGTGAACAACCAGCGTTCCGGAAAGGGCGTATTCAAGTATGCTGACGGTGATGTCTACAATGGCGACTGGAAGGATGATATCCAGGACGGCAAGGGAATCTACAAATTCCACAACGGTGATGTCTATGAAGGCGATTATGTTCAGGGCGAACGTACAGGTGAAGGCATTTTCCGTTCGATGAACGGCTCCAAGTATACAGGACAGTTTCTCGACGGTCAGCGTTCAGGTCAGGGTACTTTCGTATGGAAGAACGGAGACATCTATGTTGGTTCCTGGAAGGATGACCTGCAGAACGGAAGGGGCAAGCTGACCAAGAAGAACGGTGATATTTACGAGGGTGAATTCCGCAACGGTCATGTAGAGGGCAATGTGGTGATTCACTATGCCGACGGTCGCCGCTTCAAGGGAAACTACCGCAAGGGCAAGCGCGAAGGAGCCTGCATAGAGGAAGATAAGAACGGCAAGCGTTTCGAGGGCAACTATCGCAACGACATGCGTGACGGCAGATTCGTAGAGAAAGACCGCAATGGTCAGGTTACAGCCAAGGGAACCTACGAAAACGGCAAGCGTTTCGAAGATTAATCGAATTTAATAGAACTGATAAAGAAGATTAATCGGAAAAATAGGAATAATAAGGAAATAATAAATAGGAATAATAGGAATTAATAACGAGATACTGAACAGCGAACATATCATAAAGTTCAATGTTCAAAGTTCCATGTTCAAATCTCAAAGTTCAAAGTAAGACTATGATAGTTGATACATTAGACAATTTGGAGAGATATATTTCTCTCAATCCACTCTTCCCGGAAGTGGTGAAGTTTATTAAGGAGAACGATCTCACTCAGCTTGAGGCAGGTAAGCATCCTATTCAGGGCGCCGACCTTTTTCTGAATATTGCTGAGGCTCAGGGTAAGAACGAGGAGGATGCTGTTATCGAGACTCATCGCAAGATGATTGATATCCAGATTCCACTTGATAATGAGGAAACCTACGGGTATACTCCTTTGAAGGACCTTCCAGAGGTAGAGTACAACGAGGCAAAGGATATTACCAAGTATCCTGGCGTGAAGGCGCAGACGCTCGTTACCTGCAAGCCGGGTCAGTTTGCCATCTTCTGGCCAGAGGACGGTCATCAGCCATGTATCGGCAAGGGCGCCATCCACAAGGCTATCTTCAAGATCAAGGCTTAATCTGGGCAAGTTCACAATCGAATACACATAAATATAAATATTTAAATCTATAATCCATGGCAACAGAAAAGAAGACTACAGCTAAGAAGACAACAGCCAAGAAGGCAGCCTGCAAGAAGACTGCCTGCAAGAAAACAACCAAGGCTGCTGCTGTTAAACATATAGGACTTGTAAAGAACGATCCTTACCTGGCAGACTACGAGGATGCTATCCGCGGCCGCCACGACCACGTGCTCTGGAAGATGGGCCAGCTTACCAACAACGGCAAGACCACCCTGAGCGATTTTGCCAACGGCTTCGAATACTTCGGCCTTCACAAGACAGAGAAGGGATGGGTGTTCCGTGAGTGGGCGCCTAACGCTACAGATATCTATCTCATCGGCGACTTCAACGACTGGAAGGAGACAGAGAAGTATCGTGCCAAGAGACTGAAGAACTCAGGCAACTGGGAGCTGAAGCTTCCTGAGAAGGCATTGAAGCACGGTGACCTCTACAAGATGAAGGTGCACTGGGAAGGTGGCGAAGGCGAGCGAATCCCTGCATGGGCTCAGCGCGTAGTACAGGATGAGCAGACCAAGATTTTCTCTGCGCAGGTTTGGAATCCAGAGCCTTACAAGTGGAAGAAGAAGACTTTCAAGGCAAAGACCACTCCGCTCTTGATTTATGAGTGCCATATCGGTATGAGCCTGGATGCAGAGAAGGTTGGAACCTATACTGAGTTCAAGGAGAATGTATTGCCTCGCATCATCGAGGACGGTTACAACTGCATCCAGATCATGGCTATCCAGGAGCATCCATATTATGGTTCCTTCGGTTATCATGTGAGCAGCTTCTTTGCAGCCAGCAGCCGTTTCGGTACTCCAGAAGAGTTGAAGGATCTCATTGATACTGCCCATCAGAACGGTATTGCCGTCATCATGGACATCGTCCACTCTCATGCAGTGAAGAACGAGGTGGAAGGCCTTGGTAATCTTGCCGGCGATCCTAACCAGTATTTCTATCCTGGCGACCGTCATGAGCATCCTGCCTGGGACAGCCTCTGCTTCGACTACGGTAAGAACGAGGTGATTCACTTCCTGCTGAGCAACTGCAAGTACTGGCTTACAGAGTTCCATTTCGACGGCTTCCGCTTCGATGGTGTAACTTCTATGCTGTATTACAGCCATGGATTGGGTGAGGCATTCTGCAACTACGGCGATTACTTCAACGGTCATGAGGACGATAACGCCATCTGTTATCTTACCCTTGCCAACAGTCTGATTCATGAGGTGAACAAGAATGCGATTACCATTGCCGAGGAGGTGAGCGGAATGCCAGGACTGGCTGCCAAGTTTGAAGACGGCGGCTATGGCTTCGACTACCGCATGGCGATGAACATTCCTGACTACTGGATCAAGACCATCAAGGAATTGAAGGATGAAGACTGGAAGCCATCCAGCATCTTCTGGGAAATCAAGAACCGCCGTGCCGACGAGAAGACCATCTCTTACTGCGAGAGTCATGACCAGGCACTGGTAGGTGACAAGACCATCATCTTCCGTCTCATTGATGCTGATATGTACTGGCATTTCAAGAAGGGAGATGAGAACGATGTTGCTCACCGCGGTATAGCCCTGCATAAGATGATTCGTCTGGCTACAGCATCCACCATCAATGGCGGTTACCTGAACTTCATGGGTAATGAGTTTGGTCACCCAGAGTGGATTGACTTCCCTCGCGAGGGTAATGGCTGGAGCTATAAGTATGCCCGTCGTCAGTGGAACCTGGTAGACAATAAGGAATTGTGCTACCACTACTTAGGCGATTTCGATAAAGCAATGCTCAAGACGATTACGAGCGAAAAGAATTTTAACAAGACACCAGTTGTGGAGATTTGGCACAATGATGGAGATCAGGTTCTAGCCTACATGCGAGGCGACTTGCTCTTCGTGTTCAACTTCTCGCCAACCCGTTCGTTTACCGATTACGGTTTCCTTGTTCCTACAGGCGCCTACAGCGTAGTGCTTGATACGGACAACAAGGCATTCGGCGGTAACGGCTTGAATGATGATGAGCTGACCCATCTCACGACTTACGATCCACTTTACGTGAACGACCGCAAGGAGTGGCTGAAGCTCTATCTGCCAGCCCGTACAGCATTGGTGCTGAAGAAAAATTAATGTAGATAAATTTTATGGGAAATAAAAAGAATAGCACAGCGAAGATGCACTTCGCTTGTGCTATTGTCTTTATCATTTTTGTTTATTGCTACCTGGCTTTTTACCAGGCAGATGTATTAGCCGTTGCCCAGCATGTGCTGAGTGATGGTAAAACCGACTATAGCTATACAGTCGCCCCGCTGCTGATTACGTTGGTACTTTATGTCTTGCAGTTGGGCGTCTATGCGTTAACTCAGGTAAAGCGCCGCTTTCATGCTCTTACGTATTTTCCTTCCTTCCTGATTCTCACCATCATCACCGACATTCCTACGGATGTGGATATTCATCATTCCCTCGGTGCCTGGTGGATAGTGGCTCCCTTGTGCCTTCTGGCTTTCGGCGGAGCGGTATGGGTCATCAGGCAACTGGAACCTTTGGAGCAGGAACCTCATAGCAGCGGCTGGCTTTCCAAGTATATGTGGATCAACCTCTTCCAGATGGTGGCGATGATTGTCGTGATGAGCTTTGTGGCAAGCAACGACCGTCTGTTCCATGAACGTATGAAGATGGAGCGGTTGATGAAGCAGAAGAATTATGCTGAGGCGCTGAAGGTGGGCAGAAAGTCCTTGCAGACCGATTCCTCGCTGACCATGCTGCGCATAGCCTGTCTGCATCATACTGGTGAACTTGCCGACAAGCTGTTTTCCTATCCGCTGGTTGGTGGCAGCAAGGCAATGTTGCCCGACAGCGTTACCGTGAAGTCATTGATGTGGAGAACTCACCGCTGGATGCAGGAGCCTACCGATTCGATGAAGATGCAGCATCTGGTTTATCGCAAGCCGGACGATTACAAGCTCTGTGCGCTGCTGCTCGACAAGAAGCTGGATCAGTTTGTCGTGGCTCTGTGCAAGCATTATGATGTGAAGACCGCCAAGCTCCCTACCCATTACAAGGAGGCTCTGACGCTCTACATCCATCGTCGCAGCAAGCCTGTCATCGAGTATCACGACAATGTGGTTGATACTGATTTCCAGGACTATCAGCAGATGGAACACAAGTATACGAACAGGCAGGAATTGCAGACTGCCATCCGTGACACCTACGGTAACACGTACTGGTATTATTTCGACTACTGCAGTAAGTAAGGAGAATATCTCTGAGAGATAAAAAAATATCTCTGTAAGATAAAAAAATATCTCTGAGAGATAAAATCATATTGCAGTAAGAAATTGGGATTTTATTATATAAAGAGATTAGAAAATGACAAGATTGAAATACATATGGATGTTTACAATAGTCTTTTTCTTCGGGCTTCCATCGGTGATGCAGGCTCAGAAGAAGGAGGTTACGGCTGCCCGTGATCAGGTCAAGGCGGGCAAGGACCTGAACAAGGCACAGGCTAGCATGGAGAAACTCTTGAAGGATTCGGCTAACCAGGGCAACAAGAAGATTTGGGTTACGCTCTTTGATGCTGTCAGAAAGCAGTATGAACAGGGCAATGAAAAGCTCTATCTCAAGCAGAAGTATGATACTGCCCAGCTTTTCAATCTTGGCAGGCAGATGTTTCTCATTGCCCAGGGGCTGGACTCGGTAGAGATGGTTCCTAACCGGAAGGGCAAGGTGGATATTGAGTATCGCAAGGCGCATGCTGAATATCTCAAGCGCATCCGTCCCAATATCTACAACGGTGGAGTCTGGTTTCTGCAGAAGAAGAAATATCCGGAGGCTTATCAGTTCTTCGACCTCTACATCGACTGTGCCAACAAGCCGCTCTTCAAGGCCAATGATTTCCAAAGCAAGAATCCACCGCTCCATACTGCTGCCTACTGGGCTGTGTATTCCGGCTATAAGATGAAGAACAGCAAGGCTACCCTGCATCATTCCTACGAAGCGTTGAAGGATACGGTTCACTACAACTATATGTTGCAGTATCTGGCTGAGACCTACAAGCTGGATAAGGATACTGCCCGCTATGTGGCTACGCTGAAGGAAGGCTTCTCACGCGCTCCGAAGTTCCCGTTCTTCTTCCCGCGTCTGGTGGAATACTATTCGGACAGGAACCAGCTCGATTCTGCAATGGATGTGGTCAATCAGGCGCTGGCTGTAGATTCGGTGAATGATATTTATCTCTTCACCAAGAGCACCCTGCTGCTCAATCTCTGCCAATACAAGGATTGCATCAAGGTGTGCGACCGGATCATTGCGCAGAACGATACTATGCCGGGAACCTATCTGAATGCTGGATTGGCTTACTTCAACATGGCTGTGGAGCAGGACAAGAACCTGAAACAGTCCAACAAGCAGCGTTTGCAGATTCAGAGCGATTACAAGAAGGCTCTGCCGTATCTGGAGAAATACAGAAAGATGATGCCCGACAAGAAGGACCAGTGGGCCTTGCCGCTTTATACCATCTATCTGAACCTGAACATGGGTAAGGAATTTGATGAGATTGACAAGCTGCTGAACCAGGGCAGAAAATAAGGATTAGAAAATTGATAATAAAGAAAATAAATATGATAGATAGAATATTGAATAAACTGGGAATCTCGCTGAACGAGATGCAGCAGGAGGCTTTTCAGTCTATTGCACATGGCAATAAGGATGTAGTTGTTCTTTCGCCTACGGGCAGTGGAAAGACGCTGGCTTATCTCTTGCCGCTTTCCCAGCTGGTGGATGCGGGCGATGATGAGCCGCAGGCAATCGTGGTTACTCCCGGCCGTGAGCTGGCTTTGCAGTCGTCTACCGTATTGAAGGATATGGGTTCGGGGCTCCGTGCCATGGCTTGCTACGGCGGTCGTGCTGCGATGGATGAGCATCGGGTGCTGAAGCAGGTTCGTCCGCAGATTATCTTCGGAACTCCAGGTAGACTGAATGACCATCTCAGCAAGGGCAACTTTTCGCCTTATCATATCAAGTATCTCGTCATCGACGAGTTTGACAAATGTCTGGAGATGGGCTTCCAGGACGAGATGAGCCGCCTCATCCAGTCTTTGCCAGGCTTGCGCCGCCACTTCCTGCTTTCTGCTACCGAGGCAGAGGAGATTCCTCGCTTCGTCCACATGGGCAGGGTAGAGAAGATAGATTATCGCATGGACGAGGAGCAGGTGCCTGAGCGAGTACATATATATAAGGTGGAAAGTCCGGTGAAGGATAAGCTGGAGAGTCTGGGTCGATTGCTTCGCAGTCTGGGCGAAACCAGCACCATCGTTTTCCTGAACTACCGTGACAGCGTGGAGCGCACCAACAACTATCTTGTTGAGCAGGGCTTCTCCACTTCATTCTTCCATGGCGGATTGGAGCAGAAGGAGCGTGAAGCTTCCCTTTACCGATTCAGCAATGGCAGCGCCAATATTCTGGTGAGCACCGACCTGGCTTCCCGTGGTCTTGATATTCCTGATATTGACAACATCATCCATTACCACATTCCAGAGAGCGAGGACGGCTATATTCACCGTGTGGGTCGTACAGCCCGTTGGGAAGCGCAGGGTAGAGCTTTCTTCCTGCTGGGTCCTGAGGAGCATATTCCGGAATATGTGGATGCAGAGGTTGAGGATTACGAGATTCCTGCCGTTGAGGAATTGCCGGCACCAGCCAAGCCGAAGATGGCTACCTTATATATCGGTAAGGGAAAGAAGGACAAGATCAGCAAGGGCGATATTCTCGGCTTCCTCTGCAAGAAGGGCGGTCTGAATTCTTCTGAAATCGGAAAGATTGATGTCAACGACCGGTACGCCTATGCAGCCATCGCCCGTCCTAAGCTGAAGAGCGTACTCAACAACGTGAAGGGCGAAAAGATTAAAGGTGTCAAGACGATTGTCGAAGAAGTGAGATGAAATTTCAGGCTTTGGATATGAAAAACTCCAAAGTGAGATAAATTTATAGCTAGTAAAAGCCTCATCTTGGAATCTGTTTCCAGATGAGGCTTTTTAGGTTATAAATTGTAATTTAGGGCATAAATATGCAGATAATATGTTAAAACTAATGACAAAAAGAAAGATTTATGCCCAAAATGCTAAAAATGTGCAGAAAAATTTGGTAGTTTGAAATAAAAAATGTAATTTCGCAGTCGTAAGTCCTATCATAAGGTTTACAGCTAAGCCTATATGGGTGGATTGCGCATGTATGTCTCCTGCTAACAGGAGTAAAATACGATTAATTACTTAAATAATTATATAAAGATGAAGAAGTACAATTTTAACGCAGGTCCATCAATGCTTCCACGCGAAGTGATTGAGAACACAGCAAAGCAGATTTTGGATTTTAATGGTTCAGGTCTTTCATTGATGGAAATCAGCCACCGTGCTAAGGATTTCCAGCCAGTTGTTGACGAGGCTGTCTCCCTTTTCAAGGAGCTTCTTGACATTCCTGAGGGTTACTCCGTAATCTTCCTTGGTGGTGGTGCGTCATTGCAGTTTATGCAGATTCCTGCCAACTTCCTCATCAAGAAGGCTGCCTACATTAATTCTGGTACTTGGGCCAAGAAGGCAATGAAAGAGGCGAAGCATTTTGGTGAGGTCGTGGAGATCGCATCATCGTCCGACGCCAACTACACTTTCTATCCTCAGGTTCCTAACAATGTGCCAGCCGATTGTGATTACTTGCATTTGACAAGCAACAATACTATATATGGTACTGAACTCCGTGTAGATCCAGACGTGAACGTTCCTTTGATTTCTGATATGTCTTCAGACATCATGAGCCGTCCTGTAGATGTTTCCAAGTATACCGCCATCTATGCAGGTGCTCAGAAGAACCTCTCTATGGCTGGTGTTACCGTCATCGTCGTGAAGGATGAGATGCTGGGCAAGGCTCCTCGCGAGATTCCTACCATGCTCGATTATCGCACTCATGTAGAGAAGGGCAGCATGTTCAATACTCCTCCTGTAGTTCCTATCTATACCTTGATGGAGAATCTCCGCTGGTTGAAGGCAAACGGTGGTGTTGAGGCTGCTGACAAGCGTGCTCACGAGCGTGCTGAGGTTCTCTATTCTGAGATTGACCGCAATAAGCTCTTCAAGGGTACTGTAGAAGAAGCTTCCCGTTCATTGATGAACATCTGTTTCGTAATGAACGATGAGTACAAGGAGTTGGAGAAACCATTCCTCGATTTCGCTACAGAGCGTGGTATGGTTGGTATCAAGGGTCACCGTTCAGTAGGTGGTTTCCGTGCCAGCTGCTACAATGCACAGACCATGGAGGGTGTTCAGGCACTCGTCAAGGCAATGCAGGAATTTGAAGCAAAGTATTAACATTGAACTTTGAACTTGGAACATTGAACATTGAACTTGGAACTTTGAACTTTATGATTACTCCAAAGATTATAATCTATTATAATTGGGAGCTTTTAAAGGAAAAGGCAAATCATAAAGTTCAAAGTTCCAAGTTCAAAGTAAAAAAGTTCCAAGCTCAAAGTTCCAAGTAAAATCGTAATATGAAAGTATTAGTTGCAACAGAAAAGCCATTCGCAGCAGCTGCTGTCGAGGGCATTAAGAAAGAAATAGAGGGAGCAGGCAATGAACTCGTGCTGCTCGAAAAATATACTGAGAAGGCTCAGCTTCTCGATGCTGTGAAGGATGTGGACGCGATGATTATCCGTTCTGACAAGGCTGATGCCGAGGTGCTTGACGCTGCCAAGAACCTGAAAATCATTGTTCGTGCTGGTGCCGGTTATGATAATATCGACCTGGCTGCTGCTACTTCTCACAACGTGGTGGCTGAGAATACTCCGGGTCAGAACTCCAACGCCGTTGCCGAGCTGGTTTTCGGTCTGCTGGTTTTCACAGTTCGTAATTTCTACAACGGCAAGGCTGGCTCTGAGTTGAAGGGCAAGAAGTTGGGTATCCTGGCTTTCGGTAACGTGGGTCGTAATGTAGCTCGCATCGCCAAGGGCTTCGGTATGGAGGTAGCTGCCTACGATGCATTCTGCCCAGCAGATGTCATTGAGGCTGCCGGTGTTCACGCCGTGAAGTCTCAGGATGAACTGTTCCAGACTTGCGACATCGTTTCTCTTCATATCCCTGCTACTCCAGAGACCATCAAGAGCATTGACTACAAGACCGTGAACCAGTTGCCAAAGGGTGGTATCCTTATCAACACTGCCCGCAAGGAGGTAATCAATGAGCCAGAGCTCCTGAAACTTCTCGCAGAGCGTGAGGACTTGAAGTTCATTACCGACATCAAGCCAGATGCTGATGCTGATTTCGCCAAGTTCGAGGGCCGCTACTTCTCAACCCCAAAGAAGATGGGTGCTCAGACAGCCGAGGCTAACATCAATGCCGGTATTGCTGCCGCCAAGCAGATCAATGCGTTCTTTGCAGATGGATGCACTAAGTTCCAGGTAAATAAATAATAATAACATTGAACTTTGAGATTTGAACTTTGAACTTTATGATTACTAATAATCGTATAGTTTTTGTTCGAGTCCCAAAGTTTTGTGGTTTTTGGTTATGTTAGAAAGAAAAGTCGTTGAGAATGATATTTATGTTTTATCTAAGGCTTTCGCTTTACGAATAGTAAAGTTATATAAGTTTCTTACAGAGCAAAAACATGAATATATTATTTCTAAGCAGCTATTACGAAGTGGTACTAGCATTGGAGCCAATGTGCATGAAGCAAAGAATGCGCAATCTCGTCCGGATTTCTCTTCTAAAATGAATATTTCATTAAAAGAAGCGTCTGAAAGTGGTTATTGGTTGGATTTATTATATGATGCAGAATACATTAATAAAGAAGCTTATGATTCTATATCTGATGATTGTGAACATCTACAAGCTGTTTTGATTAAAATTGTAAAATCTACCAAGCATCAATAAAGCTAATCATAAAGTTCAAAATTCAAAGTTCAAAGTAAAATAAAACATTATGGCAATAGTAAAACCTTTCAAGGGCATTCGCCCTCCAAAAGATTTAGTAGAGCAAGTTGAGTCTCGCCCATACGATGTCCTCGATTCTGAGGAAGCTCGTGCCGAGGCTGGCGATAACGAGAAAAGCCTTTATCATATTATTAAACCTGAAATCAACTTCGAACCAGGTACATCTGAGTATGATCCTCGCGTCTATGAAAGTGCTGCAGAGAACTTCAAGAAGTTCCAGGAGAACGGCTGGTTGAAGCAGGATGATAAGGAACAGTATTATATCTATGCACAGACCATGAATGGCAAGACACAGTATGGTCTTGTTGTGGGTGCATACGTAAATGATTATATGACGGGTGTCATCAAGAAGCATGAGCTTACCCGCCGCGATAAGGAAGAGGACCGCATGAAGCACGTTCGTGTCTGCAACGCCAATATCGAACCAGTCTTCTTCGCTTATCCTGATAATTCAGTGCTCAATGAGATTCTGATGCGCTATGCTGCAACAGAGCCTGAGTATGATTTCATCGCTCCGATTGATGGCTTCCGTCATCAGTTCTGGATTGTCAGCGATGATAAGGACATTGAGACCATCACCGCAGAATTTGCCAAGATGCCTAGTCTCTATATAGCTGACGGTCATCACCGTTCGGCAGCCGCTGCTTTGGTGGGTGCAGAGAAGGCTAAGCAGAATCCTAACCATACCGGTAAGGAGGAATACAACTATTTCATGGCTGTCTGCTTCCAGGCTAGCCAGTTGACCATCCTTGATTACAACCGAGTAGTGAAGGACTTGAATGGCTTGACATCAGAACAGTTCCTTGATGTCTTGACCAAGAACTTCGAGGTGATAGAGATTGATGCGATTAATGTGAATGTATCTGGCGAAGAGGAGGGTATCCCATGCTATGAGAAGTTTGCCATTGATGCTGCTATCGAGCAGTTTGGCTTGGATATTCTGAAGCCAGCCGCTCTCCATTCTTTCCTCGTTTATCTGGACGGCAAATGGTACGGTCTGTTTGCCAAGCCGGGAACATACGATGATGAGGACCCAATCGGTGTGCTCGATGTAGACATCTCATCCCGATTGATTCTCGACGAAATTCTGGGCATCAAGGACTTGCGTTCAGACAAGCGCATCGACTTCGTGGGTGGACTTCGTGGTCTTGGAGAGTTGAAGCGTCGTGTAGATAGTGGTGAGATGAAGATGGCTTTAGCCTTGCATCCAGTCACCATGCAGCAGATTATGGACATTGCTGACAGTGGTAAGATTATGCCTCCTAAGGCAACCTGGTTTGAGCCTAAGTTGCGTAGCGGATTGATTATTCACAAACTTGACTAACTTTGAACATTGAACATTGAACTGGGAACTTTGAACTTTATGATTACTCCAAAGATTATAAGCCAATTGTAATTGGGAGCTTATAAAAAAAGCTAATCATAAAGTTCAAAGTTCCCAGTTCAAAGTTCATAGGAAAAGTTCCCAGTTCAAAGTTCAATGTAAAAATATGATTGACGAATTTAAGACTATATCAGATACAGTAGGCGAGGGATATTACACCGAGAAAAGGAGTAAGTTTCTCGCCTTTGCTCACCACGTTACGACCGTTGACGAGGTGAAGGAGATTGTTGCCGGGTACCGTAAGAAATATTACGATGCCCGACATTGTTGTTATGCCTATATGCTGGGGCCGGAGCGCACCGAGTTTCGTGCCAATGATGATGGTGAACCATCTTCTACGGCTGGTAAGCCTATCCTTGGACAAATCACGAAGGCGGAATTGACGGATATTCTCATTGTCGTCATCCGCTATTTCGGAGGTGTGAAGTTGGGTACCAGCGGATTGATTGTTGCTTATCGTGAAGCAGCAATAGATGCTTTGGCGCATTGCGAGGAAGTGACGCAGCAGGTAGAGGAAATCGTTACCTACGATTTCACCTATCCGATGATGAATGATGTGATGAGGATTGTCAAGGAGATGAATCCCCGTATTGTGGATCAGACTTTTGACAATACCTGTACCATCAAGTTGTCCATCAGAAAGAGCGAAGCCGAGCAGTTGCGTACTCGCCTGAAGAAGCTGTCGTTTGAATAAAGATAATAGCGTAGAAATCAAATCAGATTTCTACGCTATTTGCATATAATTATTAATTATTTTTTTCTTCCAATTCCTTCTGCAATCGGATGATTTCGTCGCGATATTGTGCGGCTTGCATGAAGTCGAGGTCCTTGGCAGCCTGCTTCATCAGGGCGGTGGTATTGGCGATGCTCTTCTCCAGTTCCTCCTTGCTCATGCTGCGGACGATAGGGTCGGCAACCATCGTGGTGCTGTCTGGTTCGATGTAAACTCGCTGTTTCGAACCGTCAGCTCCCTGAATAGAGCGGAATGATGCAGAATTGATACCTGAACCAGCTCCAGAAGCTTTTCCTGAACCGCTTCCATAACCACTTCCCAATCCATTTCCTGCCTCTTCCTTGCTGGTTGGCAGGGCGGATGTAATCGCCTTTTGAATCTGCTTCGGCGTAATGCCGTGATCGGCATTATACTGCAGCTGGATGCTTCTTCGGCGGGCGGTTTCGTCGATGGTCTTCTGCATGCTATCTGTAATATTATCTGCATACATGATTACCTTGCCGTTCACGTTTCTTGCCGCACGACCCGCAGTCTGCGTCAACGAACGGTGACTGCGCAGGAATCCCTCTTTATCAGCATCCAGGATGGCTACAAGCGAAACCTCAGGAAGGTCGAGACCCTCACGGAGCAGGTTCACACCCACCAGTACATCATAAACGCCAGCTCGTAAATCGTTCATAATCTTTACTCGGTCAAGTGTAGCCACATCACTATGGATATATGCTGCCTTCACGTCATGGTTCAGCAGGAATTCCGTCAGCTCCTCTGCCATGCGCTTGGTCAGCGTAGTGATGAGCACTCGCTCATTGCGGTGCGTGCGGGTCAGGATTTCATCCAGCAGGTCATCAATCTGGTTCTCGCTCGGGCGTACTTCAATCTCCGGATCCAGCAAGCCCGTAGGACGGATGAGCTGTTCTACCACCACGCCCTCAGCCTCTCTCAGCTCGTAATCGGCAGGGGTGGCACTGACGTAGATAGCCTGATGAATCAGACTGTGGAACTCCTCGAACGTCAGCGGACGGTTGTCGAAGGCGGCAGGCAATCGGAAACCATATTCCACGAGGTTCTTCTTTCTCGCCCTGTCGCCACCATACATGGCGCCAATCTGCGGAATGCTTACGTGGCTCTCGTCCACCACCAGCAGGAAGTCTTTCGGGAAGAAATCCAGCAGACAGTATGGCCTTTCGCCAGCCTTTCTGCCGTCGAAATATCTCGAATAGTTCTCGATGCCCGAACAGTGACCCAGCTCCTTGATCATCTCCATGTCGTATTCCACACGCTCCTTGATGCGCTGCGCCTTGATTCCGTCGCCTATACTCTTGAAGAACTCCTCCTGCTTCACCAGGTCGTCCTGAATCATGCGGATGGCGCATTCCTGCTGCTCCTTCGTGGTTACGAAGAGGTTAGCAGGATAAATCTCGTAGGTCTCGAATGAAGCCAGACGGTGATAGGTCATCGAATCCACCTCTTCGATGCTGTCTATCTCATCGTCCCACCAGGTTACTCTCAGCACGTTGTCGCTATATGCCATGAAGATGTCCACGGTTTCTCCCTTCACACGGAAGTTGCCGCGTTGCAGTTCGATGTCGTTTCTTACGTAGAGGGCATCCACCAGCTTGCGCAGGAATTCGTTGCGGTCCAGAGTCTGTCCCTTCTTGATTTTGATGATGTTTTCCTGCATCGCCACCGGTCCGCCCATACCGTAGATGCATGATACGGATGAAACCACGATGACGTCTTTCCTTCCGGAGAGTAGGGCAGAGACGGCTCCCAGTCGCAGCTTGTCTATCTCGTCGTTGATGGCGAGGTCTTTCTCGATGTATGTATCGGTGGTTGGCAGGTAGGCTTCCGGCTGATAGTAGTCGTAGTAGGATACGTAGTATTCTACGGCGTTCTCAGGGAAGAATCCCTTCATCTCCTGATAGAGCTGTGCGGCGAGCGTCTTGTTGTGGCTCAGGATAAGGGTAGGCTTGCCGATGTTTGCGATGACATTGGCAACCGTAAAGGTCTTTCCCGAACCGGTAACGCCCAGCAGTACCTGCGCCGGCTCACCCTGCTCAATGCCTTCGGTAAGCTGTCGGATAGCCTGTGGCTGGTCGCCCGTCGGTTTGTATTCTGATGTAATTTTAAAGTCCATAATCACTGAATTTAGGTGCAAAAATACAAAAAAATCGCCATTAATCGTTATAAAGATTAATATTTTGCGAAAAAATGTATTTTTTCTTTTGATAATAAGTAAATTATGAGTAACTTTGCATCTCAAAATGAGAATTATGAAGAAATTGACTCTTATCGCAACATGCGTAGCACTGCTGATGACCAGCTGTGTGAACGAATATAACCAGATCACCAAATCGGGTGATTATACTTTGAAGTACGAGTATGCCAAGCAGTGTTATGCTCAGGGCAAGTATTCCCGTGCCGTACCTCTCCTGCAGGAACTCGTTACCATGAAGAAGGGTTCTACCGAGGGCGAGGAATGCCTCTATATGCTTGCCATGTCGGAGTTCGGCATGAAGGATTACGAGACTGCATCTGAGTATTTCAAGAAGTATTTCTCTTCCTATCCGAAGGGTCGCTACGCTGAGAATGCCAAGTATTACGTGGGCGAGAGTCTCTTCCAGAATGCTCCGGAGCCTCGATTGGACCAGAGCACCACGATGACTGCCATCGCTGCCTTCCAGGAGTATCTCGACATCTTCCCTGATGCTCATCTCAAGTCTCAGGCCACCAGCCGTCTCTATGCCCTGCAGGATCTGCTTGTGGAGAAGGAATACAAGAGCGCCCGTCTCTACTTCGATTTGGGAACCTACTTCGGCAACTGCACCAACGGCGGCAACAACTATGAGGCTTGCATCGTCACAGCGCAGAATGCCCTGAAAGACTATCCTTACAGTAACCGCCGTGAGGAGTTTGCTTCGCTCGTAATGAAGAGCAAGTACGAACTCGCCAAGATGAGTGTGGAGAGCAAGCAGCTGGAGCGTTATCAGGACGCTGAGGATGAGTGCTACGGCTTCATCAATGAATATCCTGATTCAAAGGAGCGCTCGCTTGCCGAGAAGTATATCGAGAAATGCAAGGAGTATGAGAAGGCTCATCCTGAGGATTCGCTCGAAAAGCTTGCCGAGAACTAGAGCGCATATATATAATAAGGTAATAATCGAAAAAAAGAATAATAATAGTACTATAATTATGGATTACAAGAAATCAAATGCACCAGTAAACACAGTTACTCGTAACATCATGGACCTCTGTGATGAAACTCAAAACATTTATGAAAGCGTAGCTATCATTGCTAAGCGTGCCAACCAGATTTCGGTTGAAATCAAGCAGGACCTGAGCAAGAAGCTCCAGGAGTTTGCTTCTTACAACGATTCTTTGGAGGAGGTATTCGAGAACCGTGAGCAGATTGAAATCTCTCGCTACTACGAGAAGTTGCCAAAGCCAACATTGATCGCTACTCAGGAGTTTATCGAGAACAGCATCTTCTGGCGCGACCCTTCTAAAGAGTATCGTCCTGCTACTACTACAGTCAATGAGTTGTAATAAAGGGAAAGAAAAGATATGATACAGCGCAAACAGACTCTGTTTCTGCTTTTGGCAGTCATCGTATGTGCGCTCTGCCTGTTCCTGCCAGTAGGCAGCATTGAGCCGAAGGGAATGGGTGCCGACAGTCTGATTTACAATCTGGGAGTGGTGATGGGCGATGGCGGTCTCGCTATCTCTACCACCTGCATCCCGTTGTTTGTCCTGCTCAGCGTAACAGCGATACTATCGTTGGTAACGATATTCCTTTATAAGAATCGCAAGGTCCAGATGTCAATCTGCAAGAATGCCATGCTGCTCAATGCGCTCTGGGTTCTCGACTATGCCCTGATTCTCTTCGGCATCATTCCGGTTCCTGAGGTAGAGGGCAAGGTGAACATCGAGTTTGCAGCCTGCCTGCCTATCGTCAGCATCATCCTTCTGGCAATGGCCTATAAGGGCGTCAATGACGACGAAAAGCTGGTAAAAGCGGCAGATCGCATCCGATAAGGGGCTGATTCTTAAAAGAAATGCTAAAAAAGCCTATAAAAATAGGATAAAATTTGTGGGTACCAAATAAAAGTTGTACCTTTGCACCCGCTGTCACGAGATGGCAGCATAAAATTCAAACCTCATATATATTAATTAAATTAAAATTTAAGATTTAAAAAATGGCAACAAAGATCAGATTGCAGCGCGGCGGTCGTAAGAACTATGCTTTCTACAGCATCGTAATCGCTGACGTTAGAGCACCACGTGATGGTAAATTTACTGAGAAGATTGGTACATTCAATCCTAACACCAATCCTGCTACTGTAGATTTGAATTTCGAGCGCGCTCTCTACTGGGTAGAGACAGGTGCACAGCCAACAGACACAGTTCGCAACATCCTCAAGGGCGAGGGCGTTTACTTGATGAAGCACCTCAAGGGTGGCGTTAAGAAGGGCGCATTCGACGATGCTGAGGCTCAGAAGCGTTTCGACGCTTGGAAGAACGGCAAGGACGCTAAGAATACTGCTGTTCGTGAGGGCGATGCTAAGGCTAAGAAGGAAGCTGCTGCTAAGGAGCTCGAGGCTGAGAAGAAGATGAACGAGGCAATCGCTAAGAAGGTAGCTGAGAAGAAGGCTGCTGAGGCTGCTGCTAAGGCAGAGGCTGAAGCTGCTAAGGCTGCTGAGGAGGCTTCTGAGGAGGCTCCAGCTGAGGCTTAATCTTCTGAATGAATCTTCTTTGAAGATTGAAAAGTATAAGGTCGATTCCCCTTTTCTAAAGGGTGTCGGCCTTTTTTTGTTGTTTTTATTCCTGCAAATTCCTGCAATAAACCGCCGAGAATTCCGTTTAGATAATATGGAAAAGACAAAGGAAACCAATCATGAGATGGAGGCTGAAAAGAACAGCTACTCTCATATACTGAAATATACCGGATTGCTGGGAGGCGTACAGGGGCTCAACATGCTCGTGGGTATTGTGAGGAATAAGTTTACCGCCATGTTCCTGGGACCATCCGGCATGGGATTGCTGTCTCTTTTCAATGCAACTTCCGGTTTTCTTACCTCCGCCACCAATCTCGGCATTCCTACCAGTGGCGTCAGGGTGGTTTCCGAGGCAGAAGCCCGGAATGGGGTAGAGCAGGCGATTTCTCAAGTCCGCACGCTCAGTCTGCTTTCTGCCCTTCTGGGTGCGCTGGTCTGCGCCCTTCTCGGTCCTCTCCTCAATCTCTTCACCTTTTCCTGGGGCAATCATACCTACCATTTCGTGCTGCTGGCTCCTACCATTTTCTTCACGATTCTTGCCGGTGGCGAAACGGCTATCCTCAAGGGTTTGGGCAAGCTGAAGTCGCTGGCTGCGCAGGCATTTGCCCTGTCTCTCCTTTCCCTGCTCGTTTCCGTACCCGTTTACGGCTTCTTTGGCGAGAGCGGCATTCTTGCTGTTCTCTTTCTGCTGGCACTGGCTCAGTGGCTCTTCGCCCTTTCGTTTTCGCGAAAGGAGCATCCCTTCCGCCTGTGCCTTTCCCGAATCCAGCTGCTCAAGGCTTTCCCGATGATCCGTCTCGGACTCTCCTTTGTGCTGGCTGGGATGATGAGCAGCGGGGCTGAGTTTCTGGTCAGAGCCTTTCTTAACCACCAGGGCAACCTGGCTGAGGTAGGACTTTTCAATTCCGGCATTACCCTGGTGCTGGTCTATGGCGGCATGGTTTTCTCGGTGATGGAGACCGATTATTATCCTCGTCTTTCTGCCGTAAGGGGGGAAGGAAGCGCAACGTCAGAGGCTGAAAAACGCAATCTGATCGTCAACCGTCAGTTGGAGATGAATCTTCTGCTGATGGGGCCCATCATCAGCGCCATCATCCTGCTGCTGCCCATTGCCATTCCGCTGCTCTACAACTGGGAGTTTCTGGGTGTGGTGGGGATGACTCAGATTGCAGCTGTTGGCTTGCTGTTCAAGGCGTTCTACATGCCTCTGGAGTACATTCCGCTGTCCAGGGGCGAGGCTCGTGTGTTCCTGGTGCAGGAGAGCTGTTGCGTGGTATTGCTCATCGTCTGCGAAATCATCGGCTATCTGCTTCACGGACTGGACGGTCTGGGAGCGGGCATTGTCGTAGCCTACGCTGTAGAGTCGATAGGAGTTTATGTCTTCTGCCGCATCCATTATGCCTATCGCCTGAGTTTTCCGTCGGTCCAGCATCTGTTGGTTCATGTATTGAATCTGCTCTTGTTGGGTTGTGTAGTAGGGTTATCTGAGGTAGATTCATGGTGCTATTGGCTGTTGGGTCTTTTTCTCTGTGCGGCTTCCCTTCTGTACAGTTTCTCCCGTATCAGGCGTTCGCTGAAGGGAAAATGATGACTGGCGCCTGTCATCATTTATCCCCCGCCTGGGTCATCATAGATAACCGTTTGAAGGCACATAAGGCGTTTCCTTCGATTGCCGGTGCAAAGATACGAAGTTTTTCGGTATCTACCAAAATTTGGCATGTGATAAGGAGCGATTTTCAGCAGCTTACGATTTGAAACTTAGTTAAGATTGCTAACTCGCCCTAAATAGGACTTCTATTGAATATCAAGAAGTTGAAAAATTACCTATTCCATGTAGGTAACGATATGGAAACGAGCGGACTTCTGCTCGTTTCTGTATTTTGCAATATGCAAAGAACGCCTTTAATCGAGGGCAAAGGTACGATAAATTTCTAAATTTTCCATAGTATGCAAGGAGAAAATCATTGAAATTAGAACTTTTTACGTTAAAATCCATATTTGATAAGTAGATTTTGAAGAAAATATTTGGAGCTTCCAATAAAAAAGAGTATTTTTGCAGCAACAAATCCCACCACGCCTCTCAACGATGCGTACCACGGTGGGACTTCGCTTTTTATAAAGGGTATATGGATTACGACAAACAACCGATAAACGTAGAAGAACAGGTTGCCTTGCTCCAAAACAGAGGGCTGGTGATAGAGGATATTGCAACTGCCAAATTGCAGCTTCTCAATATCAGCTATTTCCGTATTGCCAGTTACCTACGATATATGGAGGAAGACAGGCAGTTTCATCATTATAAGCTGGGTAGTACATTTGAACAAGCCATCGACCTTTATCTCTTTGACAAAGAACTTCGACAACTCATATTCAAGGCAATTCAAGATATAGAGATTTCTCTTCGAACCAAAATGATTCAGGTGTTCTCTATGGAGCATGGTGCATTTTGGTTTATGGATGCATCATTGTTCAAAAATGCAGACTTTTATGAAGGCTGCCTTGACAATATCAAGAAAGAGGTGTCTCGTTCAAATGAAGATTTCATCAAGGAGCATTCCGAGAAATATACTTTTCCTTCTCTCCCTCCTGTGTGGAAAACATTGGAGGTCGTTTCGTTTGGTACGCTTTCCAAATTATTTTGTCTATTCAAGGACAATCGTCTCAAAAAGCAAGTGGCAAGAGAGTTTGGGCTTCCTCAATACACTTACTTGGAAAGTTGGGTAAGGTGCATAACCGTGCTTCGAAATTGTTGTGCCCACCATGCTCGTATATGGAATAGGCGTTTTGCCTTGAAGCCACAATTGCCAAATCGGCTTCCCCTTGCTTGGATAACTCCAACCCAAAAGCCTATCAAACTGTACCATCAGTTATGTACCTTATTATATATGGAGCAAACTATAACTCCTTGTATGGATTTGAAAAGCTCTCTGCTCAAATTTGCAGATTATCCCAATATTGATTTACATGCCATGGGATTTCCACAAGGATGGAGAAACGAACTCTTATGGAGATAGCAACAAATGTTCGGATATAAGCCTATCCAAGTGCTCTACATTCTTTCTTTATCATCTTCATTTGAATATGTCTTGCCATGTCGACTTGTGCGTTTTGCTCCTGCGGAAAAACTAAACGTCATGCCAACAAAGAACTTTCTTGAAAGAAAATCGAAGTTTGAATGGTGTTCAAAATCACCATTTTTGAATACTTGCCGATTCTTTCCCCTACTATTAAGTAAGTCTTTCACACCAAAATTGATATTCAGTTTGTCATTAAAGCAGTTGTAATCGCCCTCAATGTCAACGTTAACCAAATCGGTTTTCTGAATAAGATAGAGTTGCTTATAATGTTTCACATAGCGAATGTTTGCCATTGCCGTAAATTGTTTTGACAGTCTAAATCGACTTAAACTAGTCAGAGCAACCCCGAAGTCGTTAACATGTTTGATACTATTCTGATATAAACTCTGACTCAACTCTACATTATTTCTACAATTCCATATACCCCATTTAAAAGGTATACCCATATATAGCAACAATCTCTTTGTTGAGCCATCGTTTCTCAATGTATAGCGAGTTTGTCTTTCTCCAATCTGCTCGTACATTTCATTGATTTTTTTGTCTATGAAGAGTGCTGAAAGTGAGAAAACATATCTTGATTTCAGAACGAATTGCAATGCTGCATTATACAGTAACTCACCTCTTAAATTAGGATTGCCTTCCTTATAAGATGTTTCAGACAAATGAAAGACGAACGGATTTACCATCTGGTACGACGGTCGATTTATGGATTGCGTATAACTCAGCGACAAAGCGTTTCCCTCTCCAATATCTCTTTTCACAAAGAATGATGGGAAGAGTGTGTTGCCATTCTGGTTATTACTCAATTGGTCTTTCACCTTTTGCCGAGTTTTCCACTCTGTATATTCATTACGCACTCCTATCTGTACCTCCCAAGGGTGAAAAGTATATCTATACATTCCGTATATTGCGAATCGTTGCTCAGAGTATTTGAAATTGTCTCGCTGTTCAATGGCTTCCGATAGTATGCCTGCCAAGGTTGCATTACCGAGATACAATTTGCTATTATAATTGATGTCTGCATATACGTACTTGGCTCCAAGGGTGAACTGATGATGATTTATAATCTTTGTAAAATCTACCTGTGCGCTATAAATGTCTATACCCTCGACTGAGGGTTGCGACTTTGATACGATACTGTCCGAACCTCCGTATAAAACATATTTGTTCTCATATTTATACAAATCTCGTTCTCTTTTTCCTGCATAATCGGCAACAATGTTCATCTTACTGCCTAGTGTATCTGTCGTCCATTCATAGTTTAAGGTAACGTTATTAGTGTTGTCCTTTAACGTATATGGTGCAAAACTCTTGATGCTCGTTGGGTGTGGACTGTTGTCAACAATCGAAGAATTAACCCAACAGTCGTAGGAATAGTCTTTCGAGTAACTGCCCGACCACTCTATACCCAAATATTGCTTGGGAGAGATGGTGAAGTCGAGTCCTATTTTTGGCATATAGTAGTTCCCTTTGTCTGAACTTTCCGATTGACTATCAATAATTATGCCACTTCCATAGTCGTTTTCTGCGGTTTTTGTTCTGCTTTTCGACTGTTCAAAGGACATATTGCCATAGAGAGCAAGTTTGCCCCATGAATATGTCAATCCAGTATATTCTGAGAAAGTATTTCTGCTTTTCCGTTCATACTCGCTACCAACATAACCCGAAATTCCATACTCATGCTTCTTCTGTCGATTGATAACAAGAATTGCAGTACCCCCTTCCGCATCATATTCGGCGGTTGCTTGAGGAAGAATCTCCAGGTTCTTAATTTCATTGCCACGCAAAGAAGAAAGATAACTTTTAAGTTGCGCACCTCTCAGGTTCAACAATCTTCCACGTTCGTATATCTTGACACTATTCCCCATAACGCTAATGCCTCCTTCTCCGTCATAATCTACGTCTGGAATCAATTGCAAAATGTTGGAAAGTGAACGAGCTTTCAGCATTTTACTGTGCTCTACACTAACTATCATTCTGTCCGCCTTACGCTGAACCAATGGTCTTTCTGCAGAGACGGTTACCTCGGAAAGTTTTATGGTGTCTGATGCTGCCATCAGATTACTTTGTGCAAAGCACGTTAGTGTGCATTGCACAAAGCACCAACAAAGAATATACAAATACTTTTTCATAGACACTTCGGACAATTTACGTCTGGATAATCCCAATGTTTTGCACCGTATTTCCTTACAATATCTCTATAGCACACTTGTTTAGGAATTCTACATGCTTCGTAATCTCTACAGGTCTTACATGGACTAACATCTGAAATTTCTGATTGCTTTAGATGATAAAGATTCAAAGCTGCCTTAGAATTCCATATATCATTGAGTGATTGTTCTAAAATGTTGCCCACAATAAATTTTGGATGCCAGTATAATTCTTCACAAATGGTAACATTGCCATCTGGCAGGACAAACAATTGAAGATAATTGCCAGCGCAAACACTTCTTTCATTAAACTTGGCCCAAGTTTTAGCAGAAGAGGGCATCTCTTTTTCTTCAAGTCCTGAAGATAGAATCGGAAAGTTAGCATTTTTCTGTAATTTATTACATAATACAGATACAGATGCTTGAGCCTTTTTTGTGGGTACAATTGAACCATGAACTGCGGTATTTACATAAATTGATTCCGCTCCAACATCAGGCTTCCAATAAAGGATATTGGTAAAATCTTTTATAAAGTCAAATATTGATTTAAAATCCTCTTCTGTAGAATTCTTTTGCGTTAGAATCGAATGTATCGCAATTTTTATGCCATATTTATCTAATAGTCTTAGGGTATGTTTTACGTTTTCAACATACCTATCATTTACTCCTAACATTCGATTTAATGTTTGCGGGATTAGAGAATCTAACGAGAATTGCAATTGAGTGCAGTTGTTAGAAGAAAGAAATTGAATATCAGACTCTTTCAAACACATTTTTGTACTTAACAAAGGATAATAATTGTGCTCTACCAAGAATTTATACAGTTGTTTCCAATGAGAATATAAAAAGAATTCACCTCCAATTACATCAATTGCAACAACACCATTTATTTTTGCTTCTTCAATTATCTGTTTATAACGTTCAATGGATATCTTATTTTCTACTATCTTTCGCTTATCTGCATAACAATAATAACAATTTGTTGAACAAATATTATTAACCATTAATGTAAGTTTTGATACGGAAATAGGTCTTGATACAGACAAATCTATATTATCCAATAAGAAATCTTTAGGATTATACACAATATCTCTCGTCTTATCAGAAACAATGATAAGACGAGACGGAAATACTATGCTATAATTTTTGTAATGAATAACTTTAGAACATTCACAATCTACTAAATTGGTAATAAATTGAATAAGTTCTTTAGCATCTATTGGGATAAATTTTCTTATATCCTCAATGGTATCATCAATTTCCTTGCCATTTAAAAATGATAAAATAATAGCATGAAGAGGATGGATTGCTCCACAAAATCCCTCGTCATGTTGGTCTTCTGCACTAACAATCCCTCCTCTATGAAAGATAAAGACTTTACCTTTATCTACTTTTAGCCGATATATCGGATTAAAGAGAATTTTCATTAACTTGCTCTTTGTTTTGAACATCCAGAACTACAACTAACATTACAGCTTGCTGAACATGAATTTTGACATACTTGATCTTGTATTGTATCATTCACGTCATAGCCACCACCTGCCAAAGTTACCATTTCTGATTTCAAGAGAACTTCTGATTCTTCTAGAAATCTTTTTTTTATCACATCATTCATAATACAAATAATTATGCCTACTCTTTACTATTAGCTTTTCGGCAACCGCTCATGTTTGTCTTGTATGGTTTGTATATAATCTTGTGCCAGATTATTGTAAACATATCACTGTAGAGCAGTCCTCAATTTGAATCAAAAGTACAATTCGAAGTTACGGCTATAAACTTATCTTTAATGCCCGAACTCAATTTGACTATAGTGATTGTAAGTAAGTTCTGCATCATTTTCCAAGACACGCATAATTCTATGTTGCAAAAATAGTTTTTAATCTTTAATATTGCAAGAATTTGATTGGATTTTTCATAAAAATAACATTTTTTAACATAAAAGAGTACTAAAAGATAACCTGCGAATTCAACAAGTAAGTGCAAAATCACGAAATGTTCTTTAAAATGGCTGATATAGGATATAGCTTACCCTAACATCTGCTGCCATAACGTTTTATTGCTGACGATGATTCTCACATCAGCTTTCATATACTTTTGCAGTATAGGAGTATTTTGCCCCTGTGTGCTCATTGTGGCTATTGCCATAAAATAGTTGCCATCTTCCCTATGTATGAGCTTGACTTTATGGCTTACAATGTTGCAGTTATAAGATGTATTGTCGTTGCCCTCAAAAGAAACATGAGCCGTCCTTGGATCATCGAAAAGATACAAATACTTGTATGGTACAAACACCTGCATCGTTCTTTGATTGACGACCTCACCATTAGCCTCTATGGATATAGGATAAGGTATCTTGTAGAAAGCAACTGCGAGGGCGAGGACTATTATCGTAATGACAACCGTTCCCAAGCTGACGAGGCGAGGAGGAACCTTGCCTATCACGTTCCTCACTTTCTCACTTCTCAACTCGATATTATCTGATTCTCTTTCTGTTCCATATTCCTACTCTTTTTAAGATTTTCGGATACCTCTTTTTATTTTTAGAAGCGATTCAACTCCTCTTTACCAGCACCTTGTCCCTTGTATCTGCTTCTTGATGTATTGAAGTTATACTGCAATGTCAAGAGCAAGGAACGGCTGTCGTTTGTGATGCTTTGCCAAAGCGTAACATCCTTGTTGTAGAATTGTACGTCACGATTGCTCTTGTTGAAGATGTCGTTACCTTCGAGCGTAACCGAGAAACGATTTCTGCAAAAAGCCTTGTAAAGTTTGGCATTGAGGTATGAGGAAGAACTGAGTTTCATATTTTCCTTGTTACCACGGCTGTTCCATTCTATGTCTATGTTCATCCAGATGTCGCCTGGTAAATGGATGGCATTCTGAAACTGTACTACAGCTAATGGATTATAGAAGGACTTGCGTTCACCCAGATATTCCCCAGTGAACCACTGTTTGATGATGCCGGCATTTACCTTTGGTTGCCAAAATCCGATTTGGAATTGTGCGCCAAGGAAAGCCTGCAACTCTTGTATCTTTGGCGTATTCTCCATCGTGAGCAACTTCATTTCTCCATCCTCGCCGTATGGTTTCGATTCGTTGATGATGGCATTCTTCTTGTACTCGTATGATACCTTTGCAAAGAATTGCTTCCAAGCACCCATCAACTCCACGGAATGAATCTTGACAGGAGAAAGATAAGGATTACCACTTTGCAAGGTCAAGCGATTGACATAGTTGAGTGTTCCATCAAGGTCATCGTATGATGGACGCTGCATCTTGCTGTTGTAGCTCAATGCCCATTGTGTCTTACCTATCTCTGTAGAAATGGCGAGTGAAGGGAACACGTTGTTGTAAGTCTTGCTCTTATCTTCCTTGAGTTGTCCATCCTCTGTATATTTAAAACGAACATGCTCATAGCGAAGACCTGCCTCTACTGCGATTTTCCCAAACTGTTGACCGATGGAGAAGAAACCAGCCATGTTCTTCTCGTCACTCTTGGTATTGCTGTTGCCAATGGTTGCCATATTGATATTGAAATCATTCAGCACCTGAGAGGCTGTATATTCATTTCCCACTTCGATTTGTCCTTTCCACAAAGGATAGCTCAACACCAACTTTTCCGCAAACATCCGTGAGTGTCCAATGCTTGTGGATGCCACCAAATTCTTCTGCTGATTCATATTCGTCTCAGACTGATCGGAATTTTCATGCTTCTTTCTCCACATATAATCCATGTTGAAGTCAATGCCCAGTTTGCCTACATCACCATTATAATAGATATTGGCATGGTGCTTCGGCACAGCATGAATTCTCCCCTCTTTCACAGCGGAAACCTCATCGTCCAATTTACCATTGGCATACGATATAGAGCTATAATCTGAATGAGGCTTTTGCAAACCCACTCCATTCATATAGTAAGCACCGATGGAATGACGTTCATTGATCATCCATGACAAGCCAAACTTGCCAAAGAACTCATTATTTCTCATGCGGTTGATGCTCTCTATGTTCTGAAGCCAAGTAGTAGAACCTTGCGTTTCCATGTTCGTATTCTCATGACTATAGAATTTGCCGCCATAGTAATTGAGATTGGTGAACAACTCCAGTCCACCCGTACGGTATTTCAAGTTAGCTTGCTCCATGCTCGAAAAATAGTGGCGGAAGCCATTTTGCGCACGAAGTGTTCCACTAAAGCCGTCACCTTGTGGCAACTTGGTGCGAATGCGGATGACAGACTTGACGGAGGCATCATACTTGGAACCAGGATTTGTAATGACTTCAACATTCTTGATGTCCTGTGAATTGAGCTGTGCAAGTTCATTTTTGTCTTGGACAAGACGACCATTGATATAGATGAGCGGCGTACCCTTACCAAACACCTCGAAGTTTCCATCCCTGCCAGTGACCATTGGCACTTGGCGCAATACGTCATTTGCCGTGCCTGCATGAGACAGTTGAGAATTAACTACAGTAGTAACCAAGGCATTGCCCTTGATGGCAATAACAGGGCGTGATGATTTCACCACAACTTCACCGAGCATCTTACTGTCCTCTTCCATCTTGATGACACCCACATTTTCACCCTCGCAATCCTTGCAGATGGTTTTGTAGCCCACGGATGTTACCTTGATGATTCCGCCATTGCAGACGGAGTCTATTGAGAAGCTACCATCCTCTCCACTCACCGCTCCCTTGACGAACGCGGAGTCTTGCCGATTTAGGAGCACCACATTGGCGAAAGCCAAAGGCTCACCCTTGGTGTCCACTACTTTTCCCGTGATACTCTGTGCCATCGTCGAGGTCATTACAGATAGGCACAAGGCCGTTGTTAAAATCCCCTTATTATTCATTGTATAATTATTTTTTTATTGCTTAATCTATTAAATTCTTATCAATCCTCAGTATATAAGGAATCATGACGTTGCAAAGGTACTATATGAAAATTACAGCGTATTTGCGGAAATATTAAAATTGTGTTACATAAAGAAAAAGTCCTTTATTTGGCTTTTCAAGGCATATTCTTACCTTCAATTTCAAGTAATTTGCAATTGGTAAGACTATCCTTGTATGTTGCCATTTCTATCATTTTATAATGGTGGCGAACAGAATCCTCGTAAGCAGCAACACGATTCCTCACATTATTTATAACATTTTCGTCTCGACATATGGAGAAGTACTTTTCAATGTAGTGAATGTTTGGGTCATCAGTAGAAAGCACCATCTTCAATGCCCTATATTTCAAGTCTGCCTCCTCCCAATCTTGGTAATCTCGCCATTGGGTGAGATTGCCCCAAATGGAAATGACAAGGGATAGAGCCAAGCCACCAATGAAAAGAAGAACATTCTTTGAGGTTGGCTCGAAGCGATGGGTTACAACCTTCTTTTGAGGTGATTTGTTCATTACTTCAAGTTTTTCCTGCAATGCCTTCGAGGAAACATCATTCTCTTGTCTCATCTGCTTGACTGCATCAACCAAGAGCTTGCTTCGCTGCTCATTTTTGCCGAGTTCAGCCTTGATAAGGTCAACAAAAACAACAATGGCATCTCTTAATTTGGATATTTTACCTCTGACTTCCTCTTCCTTGCCAAACATAGCAATGATTGATTTCTCCAACTTGGTTGTGTCATTACTTGCAGGAACGGTTTCCGCTCCTGCGTACTTTGGTGAAGCAGAAAGTTCATCGACTTTCTGCTCCAATCTCTCAACTGTGCCG
>OGNN01000156.1_pt1 | contig 54487 bp, 66 predicted proteins | sample 1573461 | NCBI WGS metagenome assembly OGNN01 (sample SAMEA2581998, study PRJEB24529) | metagenome | biome: Human gut stool | place: China | collected 2011
TTGGCTGGCAGCGTAAAGCCGCTTAGCCGTTATCTCAAATTTTAACGAACCATTGTTAATTCCATAAAACCTATATTTTTAGTTATTCTACGTTTACAACAATGTAATCAAAGAAGCTTTTCTAATTGCAAAATTAAAGACAATTATCTAATTTAGATTATATTTTGTATTAAAAACGCTAATTTTAGTATAAATTTATCAGAATACTAATATATATAATAAAAATCCCTGCATCCATACCTTTTGTATATAAAGGATAGATGCAGGGATTTGTCGTATGACGAAAAAATCTTTCTCGTATGAGCGATTATTTCTTGCTCTTCTTTGCCGTCGTTCCTTCTTCACTTGTGCTGAAGAAAGAAGAGTCGGCATCGTCGAACACTTCCTTAGCGATATTGCTTTCGCTCTGTGCGTCAATATCGCTTACCCTTTTTTTGAAGCGAGAAGCGAGTCCCAACCGCCGGTCTCAGGCTCTGTAATCTCGTAACGTCCGTACATTGTGGGCTGCAGGGTTCCGCTCAGTTCTACCTGACGATCGTCCTCGGCCTTCTTACCCGTGTCGCCCTTGATGCCACCAGAAGCATACTCGAACTTGTGCTGAGAGTCGTACACGATAATACTCTTCTCGCCATCCTGGATAATATAACCAAGGTCAAGGTTGTTCAAGGCGCGAGCCACTGCTGCAGACTCTGCGTTTACGCTCTCAAGCACGTAGTCGAGCTGCTGCTTAAAACCTTTTCTGCGACCAAGGTTCTCGAAAGTGTGTCCCTGACTACTTTCTTTGCATTCAAATTTGTAGAGACCCTTGCCAGTGTTGAACGACTCGGCGGTCAGAGCAGGATAAACGTTCTTTTCTGCTTTCAAAGGAGCCTTGAGGTCGCCTTTGTTGAAAGCATACACATTGATGCCAAGGCCGCCAAAGTTCTCTAAGCATTCATTAGCGGCGAGAATATCCTTAATCTCAGGACATGTTGCTGTTACTGCCATATTCTTATGAGTTTTTGTGTTGTTGAATGTATTGTTTAAAAGAAGGGCGGCGGGTAAGCATGTTCCGTCAGGTCAGCCACGACCGTCGCCCGTGAAAATATAGAGTGAAAGAAACTCCGTTAGGTATTAACCGTTCTTCTTGAAGAAAGCTGTCAAGCCCATGTTCATGCCGGTGGCGGTGAACTGAATCTTCTTCTCGGGCTTGCCGTTGCTCCAACCTGCAAACTTGTAGGTAGTACCATCGACTGCCTCAAGAGAGAGAATCTGATTAGGCGCAGTTTCAAGCGGCTTGGTGTAACCTGTGCCATTTACCTTTACTGTACCGTCTGGTTTCTGACCGTCAGTACCAGCAAGGGTAATCACGAGCATAGTGTTATCGTAGTCGCCGGCTACATACTCAGGAGCAACGAGATTACCGTCGCTGACGCAGAGAGCATATTTCAAGTAGTTGCGTATGCCTGCTCCCTGGATTGACTGAATCTGGAAAGATAAGTCTCTGTGATCTCGGTCGGAGCCGAGGCGAACACTTACATACTGCTGGTTGCTGAGTGTGTCAACACCATAGACAAAGTTCTTGTCGATGCTTGCATACATACGGTCGCCTGCGCCGAAGTTGGCGATAGGACAGATAGTAACCTTAGAAAGACCCGGCAACTTGAAATTGTCGCCCTGGTTGTACTCTACACGGAAGTTGCCGTGGAACTTGTTAGCATAACCTGCTGCAATGTTCATGGCAGTTGCCTCGTTCATGTAAACCCATGTCGGAACCTTGCGCAGACGCTCGTCCCAATTAGCGTGCCACTCGATGAAGTTGTCATAAGGAGTAGAGTCGTTGTTGTCAGCAGGAGCCGAAATAGCCTTACAAGGAACGAGGTTGCCGTTAGCCTCTGAGATAAGACCGTCCTCGATGTCGTGCTTAATGCAAGTGTGGAAACCGTCGTAGAGAGCCATGGCCTGATCGCGAGCAGGAACTGAGTCACCGCCATTGTCAAGAGTAATGTCGCCGAACCACAAGTTAGCAGCGAGGTTGTCAGCATAGTCCTTGAGGATTGCCTCTACAGCCTGTGAAGAGAGAGGAAACTGACCCTGAGCGTCGGTGCCGAATACTGTCTCACAGAAGTCGTCTATATTGCCAGGAAACTTATCCCAGGAGAGCTTCGAGGTAAGCGTACGCTCTTTCAAAAATCCAGCTTCGCTGTTGATTTCGCGGTGAACGTCCTTACGACGTGTGGTGCCACCCTTGCGAATGAACAAGTGGAAAGTGCGCTTGAACTGAACACCAGTGATGATGTCAATGCCAAGGCGGTCCATCTCTTCGGCATCCGAATAGCCAGGACCCATCACAATTTCCTTAGCAACCTCCTCGGCTACGTGCTGAAGCGCGTCAAGGCCGATAAAATCTTTAGGTAAATTTGCCATAATTGTTGTGTTTTTGTGTCTTTGTTAATGTTTTGTTGTTTGTGTTGGTTGAGAGTTTTTATTTCTCTTCCTCGCCATGCAGGAAGCGCCGGAAAGCAGCCTTTCGCTCAACGTTGGTCTTGTACTTGCTGCCATCGAACGAGCGCAGCTGCGGAGTTTTCACACCCTCGCCATTGTTCTCAGGAGCCTCGCCGCTGTTTAGCTCTTCGCCAGCCTCATTGGTGAGCGCGGCAATCTGAGCCTGCTTGTCGGCAATGGTCTGCTCGGCTGTAGCAAGCGCGTCCTTAGCGGTCTGAAGGTTTGCCTCGGCATCAGTCTTGTCGGCTGTGAGCTGGGCAATCTCTTTGTCCTTTGCCTTGGCGAGAGCTTTCAGCTCGTCGTCCTTTTTGGCAAGAGCATCGGTGTGCTGCGCGTTAAGGTCGCTTAGTTCTGTACTGTGAGCCTCGTTAGCCTGGGCGAGTGCGGTCTCCGCGACTTCCTTTGCTTCGTTGGCTGCGTTTACTTGAGCGGAGATTTCATCAAACTTGCCCTGCAATTCTGCGAGAGCGTTCTCCGCTGTGGTGACTTTCTGCTCTGCGTTAGTCACCTTCTGCTCAGCTTCTTTCATGTGGGCTTCGAGAGAGTCAAGAAGCGAGGCGTTCATATACGCGCCCTCTTCCGTAACGGCAATCTCGCCAGCCTGCAATCCGCAAGCGTTGCAAATAAGAGGATATTTCTCCATATTGATATTAGTATTTGTATTGGTTGCTTCCGGTTCCTCTGACTCCGGCTCAATCTCCGGCTCGTTCTGTGGCTCAACTGCCTGCTCACGGTTGATGAGTTCGGCTCTGCCATCATAAAGTTTAAAGGCGTGTTGCACTACTCCCATAAATGACGACTGACCGTCCATCAAAATGCCCTTCACGTCCTCTGCATTGAACACTTTGCCTTTCAGGTGTTCGTCCTTTGCGTTAGGGCAAGCTTTTTTGACATCGGCGCGAAACTCAACGCCAAGATCGGCAAGTTCTTTGATAAGCTCCTTGTCATCATCCTTATTGGCAATGTCGCGATAAGCCTTGTTCTTGTCAAATGACTCGGGGTCATAAAGCTCATGGTAGGTCTCGTCGGTGTACTCGTCTTTCGCTCCATCGGGCAAAGTGTAGAACGCTGCCATTACGCCGATACAACCGACCTGATCTTTGGGGTTCATGTAATAGCGCTCATCGCAAAGAGAAGCGAGATACATTCCTGCCGAGGCACACAAACCATCAACCAAAGCAATCACCTTCTGGCCTTTTGAGTGAGCATAGTCAATGGCAAGAGCATAGTCGTTTTTTGCCCATGCCGAACCGCCGGGAGTATTGATGACGAAAACGTGACCACGACAAAGAGGATGGTCGGCAGCTCGCATCATCATGTCGCGGTGGTCGATAGAGCCATACGAGCAATAGCCGCCGTTGCGAGTGATAGGACCGTCAACGGAAAGTACCGAAACGAAGGGGAAGTTCTGTGCGTACTCGTCGTCATCAGGAAGGTCCAAAGTCCAGTTGCCTCTCACCTGCTTGCCATCCTCCGAAATCTGATATTCCTCTGGATAGTAGGTGTTGCCCTCGGCATCCTCTGCGGTGACATATCCACAGCTCTTCTCCGGCTTGCTGAAAGCCGCATGAGTGTTTAGGTTGTGCTCAAGCGACTTGCGAATACCATGCACGAAGTCGGGACTAACCATCCACTTCTTTCCGGTAAGTATTTCAAATAAGCCTTTCATTAGTAAAAATGTGTTTTGTGTTGTTATCCTGAAAAATCAATCTTTTTACCGACTGACCATGTTGCGGAGGAAGGACTCGAACCTTCGACCTCTTGGGTATGAACCAAGTGAGCTACCAACTGCTACCACTCCGCTGTGTTATCCGTATGCAAAATTAAAGGCTGCTTCGGTAATATTTAGGACAAAAAAAACGCCGCTATCCTCGCGGACAACGACGTAATATATAATCTAAGGCATTGAAAAATGGTCTAAAATACTATGCGTCTCGAAGTGTGATAGGTATCGGCTCCGACAGGGCTTGTGTGGTGGCAGTGACGGTTCGCGCCAACTCAGTCTGACTATGGTCTGTGGTGCTACCTATGTCGGATGTATGGGGCAAGGTGTAGCACAACTGCAACGAACCGTCCATCTTGCGCAATACCACGTAATACTCCTTATCACGCATATTTCGGTACGCTTCAGCCACATTTTCGCCTCCATTTGCCACATTTGCACTAATATTATATGTATATATAGTGCCATTGCCCTGTTTGGCGGACGTCATCTTCACTTTAAGATTCTCTACAATAACGTAGTTTTCGCCACTCGTAGCCAAGCGTAAAGTTGGCTCGGCAGGGAAACTACAATTATTAATATATAACACTTGTGCCATACTGAAGGGTATCGGTATAACACACTCTTCCCTTGGGTAAAACATTACATCGGTAATGCCATCAAGGAACAATTCTTTGCATTTATTTGACAATTCCATTTACTTTTTAAAAAGGGTCGTTTTTTAACTTAATTTATAAAATCATTTAACAGTTGTTCACATAGAAACGTTATTCCCATTCTATTCTCTCGAACGAGACTGTGCGCTCACTCTCGTCTATGAACTGCATATCAGCACAAGAATAAGCCTTGAAATTCTTGTGCTCCGTAGCAAACCAACGATCAATGACGCGCCTCATATTGTTTTTCTCTTGCTCGGTAGGGTCAATACCGTAACGCATTAGGAAGCGTTCAAGCATAGCTACGTGCTTACGACAGATAATACGATTGTTGGAGATGCAATAGTCAAAAGTAGACATGGCCCACTCTATAAGGCTGCGCTTAAATTCATTGTTAAGCGCAGCTTTGAGTTGCCACACACCTTCCTTAGTGAGATTCCACGTCGATGTAACTTGCTTTACGACATCAACAACCTCTACTTCGTAGGGCAAACGAATACAGATATAGTCCATATCTTCACTTTTATTGTAATCACGATAGCCAAAAATACGTTGCACTTCGTCAAAAGAAAGATAGTTTTGATTATCACGAAGCAATATTGAAGTTCCACCATTGGGATGCCGCCCCGCCATCATGTTACGCCATTGCTGGTGCGAAAAACATTGAGGATCTAGCGAACGAGATTGTTCCGTTGTGTTCGCAATATAATGACGGAGGATAAAATGCTCATGCGTATAGACACTAAACACCAATGGCTCATCCTTGGCAAGCACATGCTTGGGGTCGCGATTACGGAAGAACTGGCAGCGACTGGTAGGTAGGCGAAGGTAAATGTTAGACATAACGGTTATTATTTTAGTTTGGGCCGTTTATATTGGCTCATAATTAAATCAGTGGCATTGAAGCTGTAGCGCAATGCAACATCGGTCATGTTGTTAGACTGCATCTTGCCGGTCACTTTTTCTATCTTCTCAATGTCGTTACGACTAAGACGGAGGCAGAGCTGTGCAAAGTCAATATAGCAGCCTCCAGACTCGGTATGAGCGATAACGCTCATGTCGAACTTGTCGTTACGACCAAAGAACTGGTTAAGACCTTCTACGAGGTCGGCTTCAGTGTAAACTTGCGCAGCTGGATGCAGTTTACGATACTTGTCGGTATAGGTCTTCAGCCGCTTCTCAAGATAATCATTGATAGAGTCAGAATAGTCGAAGTAGAGCTGCGCTTCGGGCGAATCGGCATCACCACGTCGGGCAGACTTAAAGAATCCGCGTAGTTGAGTAAGCACCTTCAGTACAGCATCAAACTGATTGAACTCTATGCCACCGTTGAATATTTCGCGCATATCGGCTTTAACGTCGGTAACAACACTCTCAAGCATATCGGCGAGGAACGTTACCTTATCAAGATTGGCTGCCATGCGGTCAACACGCTCACGCATACCGTCCTTGTTGTAGTCAACATAATACTTCAGCAGGGTACCAAACGAAAGAAAATCATAGCTAACCTCTGAATGTAAGTTTGTCTGCACGATGGAAGCATACATGATGTCTGCCAATTTGCGATCATGCTGCTGAATGGTGCGCACAAGGTTCACCATTTCGCTCGAACCTGGACGCAAACGTTCTGCCGACTTTACGAGTCGGTTGCGCTTCTCTACAGTGTCATTATAGTCGGGGTTGTGAAAGAGCACATCGAGGGTCTCGGCATACTTGCTTGTGGGCACGTCCTTGAAATGGAAAGAGTAAATAGTGGGCTGGTTGCTAACAAGTTCTTCTCTCGCTTTGATAGGATTTGATTTAGCCATAATTTATGCTATTTATCATAAGGTCGATTATCAAACAAAAACTAACGCATATATCCTTCGCCGGAAATTACATTTCGCTGCTTGCGAGAGGCAAGTTTTGCGAGATTTTCTTCTGCCACTTCTTCAAGCGTTACACCCATAACTTTGGCGAGTCCGGCAGTCTGCCAGAGAATATCACCGATTTCAGAAAGCATAAGCTGACGTTCTTCGTCACTGACGTTCCACACCTGCGTATGCAGAATTTTGCCTTCCTCGTCGCGTTGTGTTGTGGTTATATGCAGCTTGCCCTTACGCATGTGCTTGCCGGCTTTGCTTGCAAACTCGCCAACCTCACCTACGAGATTGGCAAGCATATAGAAGAGATTGTCGCTCTCAGGCATACAAGTACTCATTGCCTTGTCCTGATATTCGTTTAAAGTTAAATTTGCCATGATATATATGTTTATATTGATGATTAAATGTCAAACTTCTCACAATACTGGCGCATACGCACAATGATGATGTAGCGTATTTTCTCGCCAAGAATTTTTGCATTAGGATGCGGTGTGCCGGTCTTGCCATGATAACGAAGGTCAAGAATATGCTTCCAGTCGGCAATAGTGTATGTATATGCCACAACAGTATAGGTATCAAGAGGCAGAACACCTCGTGCATCCTCCGGCTTCAATCCAGACTTCAGAAGTCGGTTGTAGCCCCACTCGCATACTCGGCATACACAACGATACACCATACGCTGCCAACGAGTGCCATAAAAATACCAATGCGGACGTGCTATCTGTACGCCACCATTCTTCTCCAGATTGCAATAGCGTGTGCTCTGCTCGGCTATGCTGTTGGGCGATGTGCGGTTGAGCTCGCGCGATGTGCTTATCTGTGTAGTCACTACCAGCGTCATTCGGATAATGGAGAATGCTTCCTCACACTCGTACTTCTGAGCCTTCTCAATAAACTTTTCTTCGCTGATACTATACGGACTAAGCGCGTCCATCAAGTTCTTGTTCTCAAGCATGAACTGCATATTAGTGCTAATCCATACCTTATGGTTCTTTGTGGCATAGTCGATGTAGGGCGAAGCATTCAGATACGCCCAAATGTAGTTAGGAAGACCCTTTTCGTTGGGCATGAAAAAGTATATTGTACCGTGGCGATACATCGAGCGGTGTCCGCTTTCCCAGAACCCCTTGCAGCGTTCTTCGTCGCGCTTCTGAATGAACGCTTCCACTTTCTCTTCGGTTATTCCTTCTTCGGGCTGCTTGCCCTTAGCCTTGTAGCATATTCTGCCCACTCTTGCTATATGTCGTGGAAGAGATGTCTGTCGCCACCATTCCACTTGTGGTTCGATGAATTTCATTATGGATAAATTTTAGTTTATTATTTTTGAAGCTTACACAATACTCGTCGCTGCACCTTGTCGAACAGACTTGGGAGAGAGCCGTTGTTGAAGATTACTGCATCGTAGAATGACAAGGGCAGAAGATTGCGCTGTCTGTCGCGATCCATACGTTCCTGCGACACCCCTCTGCGCAGTCGGGTTGCTTCCCATGCCGACACGCAAACCTTGAACAGCTCGATGCTGGGGAATTTCTCACACAAGGCTCTCAGACCGTCCTCGTCAATGACGTAAACAGCCTTGTCTGTAACCTGGTCGATGGTGGTCCAATACTCATAGCCACCATACTGGGTGTATGCTAACATCTTGTCGTGCGGCACGTCGCATTTTTCCACAAAATGATGTTCCACACCATCAATCTCGCCTTCACGCTTCGGACGTGTGGTATAAGAACACAACACTTTATATCCACCCAAGTCGGACAGCATCCGAGCAACGGTGTCTTTTCCTGCACCACTCGAACCAGTAATTGTTATTAGTTTCATATATTGTTTTTTTGTTTGAATTTTAACATTTGAGCAATCAATATAGAATCATAAGACCACCGTAAAACACACGTAAGCCTCATTTTTTGCGAAAACGTGGGCGTTTTTGCCGTTTTTGAGTATTCGGTTTAACACTTGTAAAGTGTTTAAGGCGTTTCCCTTTATTTTTACTCCTTCAGCTCACTCCAAACTCGCCTACAAATCTGACGATATGTTTCCTCTCCCAATGCCACCTTACAAGCATGAATGAGATAGTTGTACGTCACGGTCTGACTGCTTCCCAACTGCTGCCATTTCAGGTTTGTCTGCGCTTCATTATATTTGGAGCAGCATCTTGATAGTTGGTGGAATAGGTCAAAACCATACGGATGTGATCGCAATGCCCATCCCGCTTTCACCCAGTCGTCATAACTCTCGGTAATATTCCGATGGTTGCTCACAAGTTCCTGCACAATAACCTCGACCAATCTGTCTTGCACACGCTGCTGTTCCCAGAAGTTAGAGTTGCCTTCGGCTTTATACTCTACATTCGCATTGTGCGAGCGATACGCTTGGCGTGAAGCCAAAGAGACAAGCTGAGCTTGCTCACCTTCCAGTCCCTTATACGGCACAACATTTTTATTTATATATATGTGCTCAGAATCATCCCATGAAGCGAAACGCACACGTCCGATATTGCTGCAAGCCTTGTCAAGCGTAATGCCGATAGCTGCATAATCTTTTAGTAGAGCTTTGAACTGGTCTTTGTGCCGTTCAGGATAAGCCAGTTTTACTAAACCGAAATATCCACTGCCGGAGCACGACCGCATCAGCAAGGCTATTTCAGGACGATAACCGCAAGCGAAGCGCACATTTTCAAAGTTGCTCAGATGGGCGTTGTCCGCAAGGTCTATGTCGATGGCGAGCCAACCAGTGTGTTGCTTCAGATGAGTTTCTCGACGCGAGACTGGAGCTATAAACTTCGACCCATCCTTACGTATGCACTCATCGTCGTAGATGCTGAACAGCCCGCTAAGTGTAGCTCCAGGCAACTGCTTCTTTGTGTCGATGTACTCCTGCATCTTCTTCGCCTTACTGCCATACTCTTTGCGCATAGCGCGAAGGTGCTGCACATAGGGTTTCCAACGATCCGTAAGGCAGAACTCGCGGATGGTCATTTGCTGAATGCACTCACCAGTTTCACGGTCTACATACCGACCTACATTGTCGAGCGCATCAGAATATATAGAGCATATCTCGTCAAACATATTTTATAAGTAGAAATAACTGGGTTATTATGTCGGTTGCAAATTTAATAATTAAAATTGATATAAACAATATTTTAGTTATGTTTTTCATACGTTAGTTCTGTTTGGACTTTAATTCTTCAAAAGTCCAGTTTTTTGTTTTCGAGTCCATTTTTTTCAAAAAATGTCAAAAAACGAAAAGTTCGTAATTTTGAGAAACGCTTCTGCTGTCCACCCAAAATCCACTTCGTGACCGCCCAATGATTTTTTCAAAAAGTGATTTAACTTTCTGATTTTCCACTACTTATCAATTAAAAGTTTAAAAATGGGGTAATTTTTTATATATCTATACGAGCGCAAAGAACAAAAAAAATATAAAGAATAGTAGAAATAAGGCATTTTATAGCGTTTTTTCGGCATTGCTTTGCCTTTCCCTATATTCTACAACTTATTAAATGTCAATTATTTACGCCATAGGCGTTAATGCTACTAACTATATTGTTAAGGTTGGGGAGTTTTGAAAATGGGAAAGAAAGAAAATTGGCGAAATTTATATATAGTAGTAGTGTTTTTTAGTAGATTTGTGGACTTTTGATGATTAGATTATATGTAATATCCATGATTATTAAGGAATTACAAGAGTTTGGGGACTTTGACTCTTGGGGCGGAAGTTTATTCTTGAATAAGTGAGAAAAACGGAATAAATGCGAGTGAAACGCAAAAGAAAAGGTCGCCTCGCCTAACGGCGTGACGACCTAATAAATGCTTTGTTGATTGCGAAAAATAGCGCAAGAGAAATGCTTTACTACTTGCGGATTACTGCAAAGGCAGCTTATGGAAGGCTATTTGTTCTTCATAAACTGATTAGCCTTTGTCATGCTGTCATAGAGTTTGCCACGACCGTACATATCAATCTTTGCCTCAATAGGTTGCTCCAGGCGTTGCAGGAGCGTGTTTACGGCTTGTAGAAGGGCGACGTTGGTGTTTGCTTGGTAAGACTCCATTTCATCAGTTACGGAAGTTCCTGCGGCGGTTGTGGGGCTTGTCTCGGCTATATTGCCAGTGTCGTAGGCGCGGCGACCGGAATAGTTGCGGTCGTAATTGACGAGAGCCTTCAGCAGTTGCGGATTATTCATCATCATTGCTTGCGTAGTCTCACGTCCGATTACCAACTCAGGACCGTTCTCGGCTACCAGCGACGGACGGCCGTTAATGGTGGTAGCGGTAGGCTGAGTGAGGAGCGACACACCGTTGTGTGGTTTGTCGTCCTCGGTTGCCCAATAGAGACTACCATCGTTGCCGACGAACGGACGAAGGTCTTGCACGTTGCCGGAGTCGTAGGTAAGCATACCAGATACAACCTTAGTATTAGGACCCTTGGTTGAGTTTTTCTTCTTTCCTCCACCAAGAGCTGAACTTAAAGCCCACTGAAGAAGTTCCATAAGAGTCGACATGACTACGGCAGCGGCAATAGGACCAGCGATCGGACCTAAGAACTCAAAGCACTTTGCCATTGCTCCAGCGATAGAGAATGTCACCTCGCCCTGAGTGCGCACTGCATCCGACTGCAAAGTTGCATCATTGTTTTTCTGTTTTGCGACGAGAGTAGCGTTAAGAGCAGCATCTGTTGCGCCAAGCATAGTCTGCTGTGCAACCTCTGTGCCTTTACTCTGCTCTTTATTTCCTTGCTCCGTTGTGACGGTCATATTCTTCACGCCCTTGTCGGTAGTCTTCTCGCGCTCCTTTGTGCCCTGCTTGACCTCTTTGGAAAGAGCTTTTTGGTGCTTTCTCTCTTCTCGGAGCTGTTTTTTGCGCTGCTTTTCCTCTTTCTTTTTCTTCTTACTGTCACTGAGATCTGCATTAAGCGCAGCATTTACTCCGCCCATTACAATTCCTGCACCTGCTTCAGCAAAGGAAGATTGTCCCGTAATAGCATCAGCAAAAGAACCTCCTGCCTGTTCTGCTACGCCCTTTAACGCTGGAGAACCTTGTTTTTGATTTGAAGGCGATTTGCGAACTTTGCCTTGAGATTCCTGAGCATCTGCGGGCAATGCTTTTTGTGTACGATGAGCAGGGTCGAAATACGACGTAGAATTTGCAGAAGAATCCGATTCCTCTGTTTGTTCCGCCGGACTACCAACATTGCTATCTGTTCTATCCGAGACCTTGCTTTGTAAATCCTTAGCAACCTCTAAAAGACCTCGAACATTTTCTTGTATATCGCCTAAACCAACAACGCCCTCCCGATGTTCTTCATTTTGAAGGTTATTGTTATTATGCGCACGCTTTAGTGCCGCGTTTGCCTGCGGTTCGTATTTTTTTGTATCAACCGTAGGTACAGGACTTTCTTTCTTTGAATTGCCTGTAATCTCAGGGTATAGATCGGGATGGAAATCAGATGGAAAATTACCCCTTCTCTTCTCTTCTACGCGCGAAAGAGATTCGTGCTGCAAATCCGACTTTTCCTGAGAATTAGAACGAGAGTCAACAACATTATCATCTTTTATTTTTACCGGAAGTTCTGGGCTAACCTTATCTTTCGACGGATAAGAAGGCAGAGTGTCGGGGGCGACACTCTTAAAAAGCCCTCCAGCCCCATGCCTTTCGGTATTGTTCGGTACCAAAATAGGAGAAGCCGGTGCAGGCAAATCCTTGTGAGCAACCGTGGGGAGCGCATCAGGTCCACCTGGTTCCGAGTGTACAACGACATCTGTCTTTTTGTCTGCAATAGAATCCGATGGCTTTGTTTCATTGTCCACTATTACATGAGCAGGATTGCCCGCTGTGCCAATATCCGACGTATTCATCGTTACCGCATTAGCTTTGGCATTAGCACGCGCCGCATCAATATCGGGCTGTGCGTTCTTTCTGCCTCGTTTCGCGCCGGCATCGTTGATGGCTTTCCACATTTGTGTGTTTACGTCGTTGAGTGCCATCTTCGCCCAGGATTCAAGCATAGATTTGAGGGCAGACCTGATAGCGTCGTTTGCACTCTCTGCATCATAGCGCATTTCGGCAAGAGCCTGTCCCACGGCTGCGCCGAAGTCCTCGATAGGCTGCACAAGTTCCTTCATCTGCGAGAGACGCGACTTCATGGCTGTTGCCATCTGATTGGCATAAGCAAGTTCGGCCTCCTGGCGAGCACGTTCGGCTTCGTCGACAAGCTGCTTGTTCTTCGTGTTACGTTCCACAAAGGCGTAATAATCTTCAGCAGCTTGCATACGCGCCTTCATCAGCTCTATTTCAGGGTCGGCTGTAAGATTGGCGAGACCGAGATTAGAAAGGAGGTTTGTGCGCTTGCCGAAAAGGTTGCTCTCATTCTGTATCTTGCGCAATTTGTCCTGCTGGGCAAGATTGCGCTTATTGGAAGACCACCAGAAGTCTAAGATTTTCTTTGTCGAGTCGTATTTTTTCTTTTCGGCTTCCGCGTAATTATCCGAATACTGGATAAGATTCAAGTAAAAAGCCTTCCAGCTTTCCTCGCTTTCGCCCAATGACGCTTTTATTCGAGCAGCCATACCGTCAGGATCATCGCCAAAGAGCATCTTCATCAGCATTCCCTTACCATCCGTTGTTGATACATCAATGGTATATAGCTGGGCGAGTTCCTTGCGAGCTGTCTCGTACATATCCTTGATAGCTTTTCTGCGCTTATCAAAAGCAGACGTATCAAGAATCTCCTTTCCGTCAACCATTTTTTTTGTGACAGTAGTCTCTTCCTTCGTAGGGGCTGCAAAACCCATTTCGTTAAAGCTGTCATACGATTTCTGCTGAACAATGCCCGTATAGTCATGCTCCATAGCAATCTTACGGCGAGCCTCCATCTGCTTGAACTTCATCTTCAGAATTTCCTGCTCGCTACGAGTGGCTTTTGCAAAAATCTCTGCCGTGATGGAGTTCATAGACAAACCGAGATTTTTACCAAACTGCTCCATGAGTTTGCGTAGATTGCCGATATTGTTTTTCAATATACCGTCAAGCAAATTTTCCGAAAGATTTACACCCGTCTCATCTGCTTGCTCCACCATATCAGCAGTCATCATCTTCTTCGCATCCTCCCACTTATTCGGTTTACCTGCAACAGCAAGACGCACCTGCGAACGAGCTGTTTCTTTGTTTTGCCTCAAAGGAAAAACGAACTGCTCCTGCTCGGTCTTGTCCATATTAAGAGATATGGCTTGAGCCAACTTAGCGTTAATCTGACGGTCGTAGTAGTTGTCCACGTCATCCATGATAGCCTTCGCCTGATCCTGCTTCTGCTTCAACTTCTCACGCCAAGCACGCTCACGGTCGCGCTTGTCTCGTTTTTCCTGGGCAATAGCGTCCTTATCGGGAGCGTTGTTTTCGAGAGTACCGGGATCCTCCTCGGGATAAGGAGTATAGCCTTCAGGAAACCACTTATGGTAATTGTCTTCAATATCCTTTTCTTTCTTCCTTCTTCTACCCGTAGCATTAGCGTACCAACGAGAAGCAGACAACAAATCTCGGAGTTTATACTGCATCTGACTATCATCAGAATTAATACCCGCCTTACCTCCGTCATAGGTATCTCGATAAATAAAACCGTCCTTACCAAGTTTCCAATTAGAACCGCCTTGCAAGCCCGACTTGTTCTTCGGCATCTTCTTAACCAAGTTCCAAAAGAGAGCGTTACCGTTCGCACCCTTGCCAACCCATCGGTCTATATCAGCGAAAGAAACCCCAAGTTTATCAATGCCCAATTTTTGAACCTGAGCCAGCAAAGCGTTGGCGGCCGAATCTCTATCCGCATCGAGTTTTGGCAGAGCTTGTTGCTTCGCTTTCTCCATCATACGATAATAAGTAGCCCTCTGAGCCTCTTGCGCTAACTCTGAATAATGGTCACGCAAATCCTTTACGTTTTTAATCTCAATGCCGAGATTAGAGATATACGAACGGAAATCCTTGTTGAATCGAGATATGAGGCCTTGACGTTCCTTTTGTGAAAGGTTCGACTCGCTCATCATTCGCTTATAGTTTTCGAGTTTCTTGTTAAGATTTGCTGTTTCCACAGCAGCCTGACCGAGGGTGGATTTCCATGCGTTTGCCTGTCTTTCAGCTTCCTTCGCTGCTTCAGCCGCCTCCTTTGCACGTTGTGTATATCCATATATAGCTCCTGCCACGCCGACAACAACACTCGCGAGAGCTATCCAAGGGTTTAGCTTCATTGTCTTGTTTAACGTGCTTTGCGCTGCATTAGCCGTGAAGAGAGCTCTTGTGTATTGAAACATACTCTTTACCGCTACACCCAGTGCTGTCAAGTATTGCCACAGAAGGGTCAAACCAGAATAAAGACTCTGTGAAGCTATATAGCCAATGATTACCGGCAGAAGGGTCGCTACGGCTTTCAATGTTATAAGTACCATCTGTAAAGCAACCTGCAACGTACCTTTTAACAACGGACTGCTTGTCATCGTTGCCGACATCTCATACCACCATTCCGCCATGCCCTTTACAGCGTCCACACCGTCAGGATTGACAAACGCCTTTTCCCAAAGGTTGTTAGCTCTTTCGAGAATACCGATGGCACTCAGCTGCTGCATCGAGTATTCTTTACCTACGGCTGTGGCTTCACGGAATGCCTCTTCCGACTCGTAGAGATGATCCTTGAGCATATCCACGTTCTTCGACATCGTAACCATAGCGGTAACGAGTCGCTGACCGTCGGAGCCGAGGTCTTTGAAGATTCCACCCAAGGCATTCATATTACCCTTGTCGCGCATCTTCTCAAGTACAAGCACGATAGCATCCATAGCGTGACCCGACGCATAGAGGTTCTTAATGGTCTCGTCGGGTATGCCGAGTTCCTTTGCAATAAGGTTGTGGTTTTTCTGCAAAGCTACGATAAACTTACCCATAGCCGTAGAAGCCACCTCCGGCATAAGCATCATCGAAGAACTTGCCGAACCGAGGGCGAGCAACTGGTCGGTTGTGATACCCGCGGTGCGAGCAACACCCGTCAGTCGCTTTGAAAATTCCACGATGTCGTTGGAAGTAGATGTGCTCGTAGAAGACAACTTAAACATGGCAGAGCCTGTAGCCTCCATAGCCTTCTCGATACCCATTTTCGGAATAAGTCCCATAACTTCCACCATCTTAGAGAGTGCTGGAAGAGCTTCCTCGCCCATCTCCTCACCAATGGCTACATTGATTTGATCCGCGGCTCTTACGAACTGGGCCATACCTTCAACACCATACTTGCCCATACCGAGCTTCGCACCCTGGTACGCGAGCTGTGCCAGTCCATCAACGGATGTTCTGGTGTCTATTTTGGCCAACTCAGTAGAGAGCTTTTTTACTTCCTCCATCGTTAGACCGCTGACCTTACGAATGTCGGTCAACGAACCTGAATACTCCAAGTTCTTCTTAATGGCACCCGTCACAAGTTCTTTCGCCTTGTTGAACGCTGCAAACAATCCAACGTATGCCGTGAGGTTCTTCATCGCTGTATGCCATGCCCCACCCTGCTTGTTGGCTGCGCCCGTCACCTCGTCGATGTTCTTCTTCAGCTCCTTCATCGACTTCTGCTTGTCGGCAAACTCCTTGCTCTTGGTGTTGATTTGGTTTAGTTCCTCTTCGAGTTGCTTGTAAGCACGGCGCAGTTCGTCGAGGGAAGCCTTACCCTGCTTGCTACGAGCGAGAATGTCGTTGAGGGCACTCTGCGACATACGGGTACCCTTGAGAGTCTGTTCGAGCATGGAGTATTGGCGACGGAGGTCGGCTACATACTTGCTGCCAGCAGGAAGCTGCTGTATCTTCTGCTGTATCACTTCCATCGTGCGCTTTATATCTTCGCCCGAAGCCTTGTTGGGTTCAGCCAATACCTGCTTCATCTGCTTCCAGCTCATTGATGCTTTCTGAGTCTTGCCCGACACGGCCTCCAATCGCTTCTCTATCTCCTGGAGCTCACGATTATAATCGCCAATAGTATCAGAAAATTTTGTAGGTGTATTGTCGCGGGCCTCAGTAAGCGTAGTCTTGGCTCGGCGCAAATCAGATGCCGAAGCATTACCATTGCTTACAGTCTGACGTGCCTCCAACACGCTCATCTTGCCCTTGCGTCTATCCTCCTCGGCTTCCAGCTGCTTCAATGTGGCGAGATTCTGCTGATACGACGCATCCGATTTTTCCAATGAGCCTACGAGGTCGCGTTGTTGCTTGATGGCCTTGTCGAGCCATTGGTCTGACTGGTTCTTTATATTCTTTAATCCATCGGGAATCTTGACATACTGACCTTCTATAAGGCGTATCTCATCGCCCACCTGCTTCATCTCGCTTCGTATCTGTTCTGCTCTCTTCAAGTCTGCATCCGAGCCTGTAAGTTTAGCGAGAGCCGCCTTACCCGAACCAAGCGCACGACGAAGGTCGCGGAGCTTAGTATTGGTGAGGTCTTGCACCACCTCACCCAATCGTTTCGTGTCCTCGATATTGTCGCGCTGCACTTGCGAGAGAGCCTTTAGCGTGCGTTCTGCTTGCTTACACTCAGCCGTATTAGCCTGACCTGCGGCAGTCATCTTCTGAATGTCGGCAGTATATTTCTGCACAAGAGCGTCAATCTCTTCCAATACCTTCTTGGCTGTAGAGGCATTAGCTGTGATTACTACTTTTGCTAATCTTTGTGTTGCCATTGTTATTGTCGTTTTGTGTTATTAGAGTGTGATATGAATATCCGAATCCTCAAAAGCCTTAATCATCTGCGCTTCACCTTGGAATCCGTAGAAGTCAACAAGATAGTTTTGCATACGCGATTGCAGGTGTCGAAGCTCCATCATAATAGCAGGACGCTGCGATCGACCTGCACCATAGCGTTTCCAGGAACGGACATAGCGGCGAGAGTAGTTGGCCTTTCGTGCGCTATCCACATCGTTGTACTTAGTACCGAGACCTACACCCATATCCACGAAGCGCATATAGTCGTTGTAGGTAAACTCGTAGGTCCAACCTTCGGGAGTGTCATTCACTATTCTACCTTGGAAAGAGTTTACGCCCACTCCCGCAGCGTGCCATTGTCCGCGTGCTCCGCGTGCATCGTTTATTGCCCGAAAGCCGCTATAAATCTCCTTCGGGAAAATGCACTGCGTCTCGGTGTTTATCTTGAGCTGACGCAATACGTCGCCAAGATACCATCGTGCGGTGTCCTTGAAATCAAAGGCTGGGGTTTGTATGGGTTTTGGCATGATGTTTTACTTTTTATTATCATCCGAGTTTTCATCTTTCGGCACGATATACTTGCCATTGCTGCCACACGCGAAATTGTATAGCGGTTGCAGACTCTTCCAGTCCATGCCCACAACGAGCCATTGTCCGGCATAGATGTCGCCCACCAAACCGAAGGAGATGGAGCTGGTGTCTATGCTTTGCAGCTCTGCCATCACCACGGCATCATCGGCAAAACTGCGCTTTGTGACGGGGCAGCGGCCTGTGCGCTTCACCTCGATAAGCCATGCTATGAGATCCTTGCAGTAGTCGGCGAGGTCGTTTGCCGTGCGCTCTATCTTGTTGCCGTCGTAACGGCCAAGGGTCTGCGGCGTGTCCTTTACCTTGGCGAGAAACCACACCTGGTGAGAGACAGAGGCCTTCTTTGCATCAACGAGTTCGCCGGTGATCAGTACGCTGTATAGCATACACGGTGAATGAACAATGTTGGCGTTTCGGGAGAAAATGTTCTCAAGGTCGATGTAGCGGATGCGGAAGAAACTCTGGTCTTCGAGGCGTTCGCTTTCGGGTTTGTGAGATAGGGGCTTGTAGATGGAAGCCCAATGCTCAAGGATATTGCTTATTGTCATAATACTGCTTAGTTTTGTTTGTTATTCTTTCGCTGCTTCCTCCGCTTCCTTGTCCTTCATCAGTTCTTTCAGTTTCACGTTGAAGTGTCGCTCGGTCTTGTCTGCCACAATCTTTTGCAATACTCTTGCCCAAGCCGCTCCGTTGCAGGTGCTCTCGTTTTCGAGTATGCTGACGAACTGAACGAGGCAGTACATGGCGGTGAGCTGGTTGGCGAGGTGGGTATTCATATAGCCAAGAATGTTACGGTCGAGATATGAGGCGAGGCAGATGCACATGATTAAGACCGAGAACGTCCACACCATCTTTGCCATCTTCTTGGAGCGCAGCTTGCCGTCCATCTTGCACTTCGGGTTGCGCTTTATCTCTTCGCGGTATCTTTGGTAGATGCGACGGTTGCACCGCCATGCCGTATAGCAGTCGATGATGAGGGCGAAGAAGCACACGGTGATAAAATTGATCGAGGGTTCGATGTGAACCCACAGCAAGCCGAGCACTGCGGCAATGGCTCGCGAAACGTAGAATGGATTGTTCATGTTTTGTGTTGTGTTTTTGTGTTGTTGTCCTGAATTTTATACAACAAATTTACTGATTAGTTACTACACATAACGGACATTGTGGGGTGCGGGGAGATTAAGTATGTCCGTATGGGGGACGGGCAATATTGTAACTTTAAGGCAAGAAAAAAAACTAATGATGATATGTCAGGACTTACACAAAACACGCTCGCTCGCATTGACAAATGGTTGAGTTACGGCACAAGTATAGAAACGGCGTTCCCAAAGCTGGAGCAACGCTACCGTATGCAGATATGCTCGGAGTTTTACAAACGATGGGTGCAAAACAAGGACATCGACCCTCGGACGGTGTGCCGCAATATCGCCCGACGTGACTATGAGATGTTCTTCAACCAGGCAGCGCAGAGCAATAAGGAGGCGCAGGAGTATGTGTTTGCGCTGAAGATTACTCTCGACGATGAGGGCAATATCTGCCCGCGTACCGTGACGGAGCTCAACAACGACGTGCTGGTATGCAACCATCTGATACGTTTCTTCCAGACCGACGAGAGTCCACGACACAAGGCTATGTATCTGAGCAGTGCCGAATGGCTGATACGCACGGGTAAGCAGCAGAATAACGATCGTGCAGTAGATAAAGGTATGCAGGCTTTGGCTAACGTGTATGGCAACTTTCAGGAGGAGAAGGACGCTACAGACGAGATGCCGGACATGAGTCGCATTGCCATCACGCAGGACGTGAGCATCGTCAAGCGCGACCGCGTGAACTACACCGAAGAGGAGAAGCTGCGCATGGCTCGAAAGTACGGGCTTACCACAAAAGACCTCCAAGAAATCGAGGATGAAGAACTGCTCAGTAGCGGAAAGCCGGAGGAGCCGGATTACTTTGAATATATGGAGACAGAAAGTGAAGAGGGAAGAACGAAGAGTGAAGTATCCCATGGTTATAAAAAAAGCGCAGAATAAGGAAAAGATGCAAAAGTTCAACAAGATAAAACGCCTGATCGACAAAGCCGTTAAGGGGGAAATTTTCATGTTTCAGGAAGAAGTGGAATATCAGGGAAGAAAAACCTATTTGCACCGCCTGAATGAAAAAATACAATGGTATGCACGCTACAAAGACCCTACACCTTTCATCGCTGAAATAAGAAACGAGGAAAAAGTCATATTAACTCCACTGTTCGATGCGTATGGCAGATACGATATATTCGGAACTAATGGAGAAAAAGAAGGAGAGGTATGTATTCCATTAGACGACTTTCTCTTGATGGATGATTTGTTTTAGTAGCCATTCGGATATATAAAGGAGAATAAATAATGAGAATAGGACTTATAGACGTGGACGGACGACACGGCAAAAAGAAATGGGGTGCTACGATATACCCTAACGTGGCTCTCGGCAAGATTGCCCGTTGGCACACTATGCAGGGCGATGATGTTGAATGGGCGCAACCTATTGACCTGTTCAACAGACATCATTACGACATATTGTATGCCAGCAAAGTCTTCAATTTCTCGCCCGATATAGACTTCAACCAGTTTTCTTACGACCGACTGGAGAAGGGTGGCACGGGCTACGACATCTATAAGTGTCTGCCCGACGAGATAGACAAGCTCCAACCTCTCTACGCGATGTACCCTTGGCTACCGAAAAATCAAGCCGTAGGCAAACTTACCGAGGGGTGCCCTAACAAATGCTTCTGGTGTGTTGTTCCGAAAAAGGAGGGGCGCATACGTCCTTACATGGATATAGAAGAAATTGCCATAGAGGGGCGCACGCATGTTGTGCTGATGGACAACAACATTCTTGCGGCGGGCGACTATGCAAAGGAGCAGCTCAAGAAGATAATCGACCTCGGTCTGCATATCGACTTCAATCAGGCGATGGATGCACGGCTTGTCACTCCGGAATATGCCAATCTGTTAGGCAAGGTGAAATGGATAGACTCTCGCATCCGCTTTGGTTGCGACACCACGGCACAGATAGCAGAGTGTGAACGAGCCATGCAGCTCATCAACGCTGCCGGATCTCGTGGTGAGTATTTCCTTTATACAATGATTGGTGGCAAGAACGATTTTCAGGAGTGCTACCACCGACTGCACTATTGGTGGAAACGTCTACAAGGCTTTCGCAAAAGACATGAGGGTAGAGCCATATACGCTTACGCTCAACCTTATCGCGACCCGACTAAAACAAAACACACAATCCCCGAATGGCAGAAAGATATGGCTCGATGGTGCAACAAACGAATGATTTTCTGCACTACCGACTTTAAGGATTTCTCGCCAAGAAAGGGTTTCAAGTGTGAGGGGTATTTGAAGGAGTACGGAATATAAGGTGATAGGTAAAACCTTAGCGAAGTAATAGGCATAACATAAACTTCATAAACAAAAACAATATACAAACGATATGATAACAGAGAATTTACAGAGAAAGATTGACCGCGCCATTCGTTTGCTGCAGAGTGTACAGAAACGATACGATGGCGAGATAGAGATAGCCTATTCGGGCGGTAAGGACTCTGACGTGATCCTTCAACTGGCGAAAGAAGCGGGCATCAGGTATCGGGCCATATACAGGAATACGACCATTGACCCGCCAGGCACGTGGGGACACGTTAGGGAAATGGGCGTGGAGATACTACGGGCCAAGGCTTCCTTTTTTCATCTCGTGGCGCAGAAAGGATTCCCATCTCGCTTTTCCCGTTTCTGTTGTGAAAAACTGAAGGAATACAAGGTGCTCGACAAAAGTGTTATCGGTGTACGCAAGGCGGAGAGCAGAAAACGAAATGAAAGGTATAACGAACCGACACAATGCCGATACTACGGAGCAAAGACGGAGAAAAACCACGTAGAGCTGATTTATCCCATACTGGAATGGACCGATGAGGACGTGCGCGACTTCATCATAGACAGAAAGTTAAAACTCGCACCCATTTATTACAATGGGGGCAAATCGACGTATCGAAACGCCTTGGCTGTATGTGCTGCCCTCTCGCCTCAAGGCGCAAGCGCATTATCGAGTTTCAGAAATATCCCAAGATAGCAAAGGCTTATCTCCGTGCAGGGCAACGATTTATGGACGCGCATCCTGACAGCAAGACGTGCCAGAGGTACGACAACGTTTACGAATGGTTCACTCGCGACGTATTTTACAGCTCCGATGCAGATTGGAATAAGGTAAGCACAGGACTGTTCGGTAAACCGGACTTCAAGAAGTTCTTGGAGGGCAAGTTCGGCATTGACTTGACATTATAAACAACATAAAACAATCACGATATGGCAAAGATTATCTATTTCGGGACAGAAGGAAACGGCAAGGCTGGTCACTACCCTATGGGTATCGACAAAGGCCTTACCCACGAAGAATACAAAATATGGACTGAATGTGACAACGAGACGTGGATCGATAATGTCTACGAGAATCCAGGTCGCCACTTGATAAAACATCACGGCGTTATATATACCAACTATGCCGTGCCGTTCTCCATTGACGACGAAAGAAGATATTCACATACTGAAGTATTTTGGGAGGGTTTACACTCAGAGGTAGAAATGATAGAACTCATAAAGAGCAATCCTTTCTTGAAAAGACAATTTAAAATGTAAAAGACATGAACTATTCAATTAAATGCAGAAAGGAGGCTCACAATGGCTAAGGACTGGGTGGGCGGCTCGGCTGCCGTGTTCAAGACATTAGGAGCGAGTAATCATGCAGACGGAGAACGACAGCGTGAGGACTATTACGCTACGGAACCAAAAGCTACGGAGTGGCTTTGCCGGTTGGAACAATTCGACGGCAGAATATTGGAACCAGCGTGTGGCGAAGGACACATAAGCGAGGTGCTGAAGGCAGCAGGGTACGAAGTGGTGAGCCGCGACCTTGTGGATAGAGGTTACGGCGAGGTGGCTGACTTCCTTGCAATAGACAACTTGGCGTGGAACGGAAACATCGTGACCAATCCACCCTACAAATATGCGCAGCAGTTTGTGGAGAAGGCTCTGAGCATCATTCCCGAAGGAAAGAAAGTGGCGATGTTCCTAAAACTGACTTTCCTCGAAGGCAAGGCCCGACGCGATCTCTTCCGTTCTACCCCCCCCATTCGTGTTTGGGTAAGTTCGTCGCGACTGAAATGTGCTATGAATGGCGACTTCGACAAGTACGGCAGCAGCGCAGCGGCTTACGCATGGTTCGTGTGGGAGAAAGGGTATAAGGGCGAGACCACTGTGAAATGGTTTAACTGACGGGGACTGAACAACAGAAAACACAAAACAACACAAAAACAACGCATGAGTAACAACCGACACAAATACTTCAACAAGGTTCCGCCGTTCAAGCCGGACCCCGAGCACTACACTCGCAAGCAGCACTCATGGAAGGCGAAGAAAACATACGAGACCGAGGATGATGCTTGGGAGTTCTTACAAGAGAACCCGAATCTCAAAGCACAGAGATATACGGTGTACCGGTGCAGGACGTGCAATAAATGGCATGTAGGACATAAAACATCAGGATAACAATGCAGCAAGCACATAATATTTACTTAACTAAGTTCCAGCAGCAGTCGCTATACATGGGAGCCAAAGACGAGCGAGTGATTGCTGCCCGCCGTGTGGGTAAGACCGATGGTTTGGTGGCTCCTTACGTCTGGACGGCAAGTAACTCCATGCCTGGTATGCTCGGCGCATGGGTGGCAGTGTCGCGTCAACAGGGCTTCGGTAAGACCATCCCGAGTACGATGGCGGCTATGGAGCGTATGTTCGGCTTTACGCAGGGCATCCACTTCGGGTGGGGACGACCGCCGAAACATGCTCGCGAGAGTATCTTCAAACCTAAGAACTACGACAACTATATTTGGCTGGCGAATGGTGCCGGATGGGTTCTTATTTCTCTCTCGCAGACTGCCTCTGCCAACTCCTACACGTTCTCGGCAATGGTGGGCGACGAGGCGAGATTCTTCCCGTATAAGAAAGTAACGGACGAGTTGATGCCGGCTCTTTCAGGTCAGACGCATCCGCTGGGCAACATCAACTTCTCTGACCACAACCCGATGTATAAATCAACACGCTTTCTCTCGGATGCCTCGCTCACTGCCAAAGGTTCGTGGCTGGAGAAAGAGGAGGAAAAACTGGACCTGACCGTAGAGACGGGTCCGTTCAAGGGCAAGACTTACCGATGGGTGCAGGAGCAGTTGGAGGATTATGCAAATAAGGTGATACGCTACAACGACCTGCTGTATAACGCCAAGAAGACGGGGCACTCAGTACATGTGGTGTCGAAGGATTTGCGCACGATGATCCGTGCCGTGGCTCTGAAGATGATGAAGCATGAGGGACAGTTCAAGATAATGCCCAACCATGGCCAACACGTCACAAAGGGTATGGTGGAGATGGCTGTCAACTATAAACTCATTCCACAGGACGATGCCGAACTAATTTACGATTATGAGTATCTTATCACGCCAGAAGAAGATTTCGAGATGCAGATGTTTCTGCGCTCAAAGAAGTTCACTGATGGTTATCTGCGTGAGCTGCGCCGTGTGGCTTTCTGCGTGCGCCGTGCGTCATCGCTCGACAATGTGGATATTTTGGGCGAAGACTATATTCGTCAGATGAAGCGTGACCTTCCGCCATACACCTTCGCGGTCTCAATTCTTAACGTCAAGATACAGAAATCGAACGATGGCTTTTATTCCAACCTCGACATTGATCATGTTCACGGTTATATCCCAGATGATGATGTTCTTAATCAGGCGAATTTTAGCACACAAAAGGTAAGTGGCATCATCAACGGCAAACGCATCACAAGCGAGAGTTACCAACCCGACTTCCAGGAACTCGCCGAGCGCAACGACTGCCGCATGGATTCCGACTGCATCAACTCCCTGCCTCTATATATAGCTCTCGACTATAACGCTAACATCAATACGCTCGTTGTGGGACAAGGCTACGCGCGTGACGGCATGGAGTGTCTGAATGTGATAAAGAGTTTTTACGTAAAGAACGAGCGCAAACTACGCGAACTAATTGCCGATTTTTCGGACTACTACGCTCCGAAGCGAGCCATCAACCGCGACGTGACGTATTTCTACGATTCCACTGCCAAGCAGGGAGCCTCGTACGCTTCGAGCGACGAACGCTTCTATATGATAGTGATTGCAGAACTGGAGAAACGAGGTTGGAACGTGACAGCAATAGACATGGGTGCGCCAGAAAAGCATGAGGTGAAACATCAAATCATTAACGACGGTCTTGCTCACCTCTCCTACCCCGCCATCCGTATTAACCAAATAAACAACCCCGATCTTATCATAGCCATGCAGCTCTGCGAAGTGCAGATTTCGTACAAAGGATTTCATAAGGATAAGTCGGGCGAAAAGAAGCCAGAAAGTGAGGACACACTGCCCTTACAGCAACGTACCGACTTCACGGATGCCTTCGATACTCTGTATTTAGGTTACAAATTCTTCCGTGGCGGTGGCGGTTGGTTTGTGCTGCCAAGTGGAAGATGATGGGAGTTTTGAGTTTTGAATTGTGCGCTACACGCATTTTGGATTATTTAATTTTGAGTTGTCGAGTATATAAAGAAAGGCGAGGGGCAGACGTTATCACAACGTCTGCCCTTCCAAAGTTTTAAGAATGAAAATTGCAAATATCTCTTATAGTAGTATGATTAAATATTACTTGTTATTTTGTTTTCCATGACGATGTTTGGGTGTCTTAAAAAGAGGGCGTGTAAGTTTTGCAGAAACAAAATGGCGAAACAGAGTATCGATCACTTCTGCATTAAAATCCGCCGTATAGCCAACCTTCTTTATATAATCGTTGATTTGCTTCACATCCTCCATCGTGAGGGTTGCCACTTTGTATGTCTCCCGTAGATGCAAAGACGCATTCTTGCCGATAAGATTACAGAAACCTCTCGAATAGTGGCTATATGGTATCGACAAAGTATCGTCTGCCACATAAAGGACCTCAACGTTGTTCTGTTCGTGTATCAAAAAAGCGTGACACATGACCATCTTCCCTTTGCCGTAGGGTCCTTTCAAAATGGCGATAATATACTGCCCAGGGTTTTCGGGATCTAAAAACTTGCAATATTCGCCGTCAACAGCATAATAACTGTCGCGATCACCCGGAGCAGGACTCTCAATAATAAACTCCATATTCTTATTTCCCACAACATCACTGCCCTTTGCGGACAGCTGACTTATGCGCTGCTCCAACTCTTTAATGCTTTTAGAGTGCTCGTCAAGCATATCTATTACAGGCTCCATATTTTCCTTAAACGTCTGCAATAGGTTTTCTTTTAATTGTTTAAACATATCCTTTGTTTGTAGAACGACAAATCCATTTACTCTTTTTACTCCTTCAACATATCATGCCGTAGCCCCATGAGCCACGACTTGAGATTGATGTAGCGATTGTTGTCGAGGTTAGCGTCTCGCCACTCGGCATATTCGTCATAGGTCAGACCATTCTCGATGATGCGAAGCATGTCTTCCGGATTCAGTACGTCGGCTTCCTCAAAGTCGCACGCCCCACCTACTTCCTCTCCTATCCAATACCACTTGCGGCAACCGGAAAACAGTTGCATATTGACGAGTTCTGCCAACTTATTACAACTATCCTTGTACTGCTTTATAAATTTCTTTAGCTTAGGGTCCATATCTATACATTTAGCTTTTTAATTTTGACTTATTAAGTTAAAACGCTCGCAAAAGTCGTCGTATATGTCAAGATCGTTCCACCACTCTTCCTTGTCTTCTTGTACGTACTCATTGCGCACCCCTCGCCTTCTTACTGCCATCTTTATCTGATCGTCAGGAATAAAGGCATCAAACGCTTCTATTGCATGTTGAAGTTTCCACCTCCGCATACTTTCATCGAAATAATAAAGATGCAGCGGTCTATACTTGCCGTGGAAGCGATAGCAGAACGCCCTGAACGTTTTGGTACCATCCTCGGACCTGAACAACACTTTATAGCGATTGCCCCGATGCAGAGCAGCGAGCACGTGCATGAAATCATAGTAGCCGAAGTGGGGGCTATTCTGACAGAAATAGACACCGAACGTATCTCGACGAAGGAAAAACCACAAAAAGTCCATATCGTCAGCAGACATCTGAGGAATTGCCTTATAGACGATATTGCGCCATACGTGCTGACGTAGATGCGAGCCACGAACAAATCCTTCGATGGCGAACAGAAAATCGTGATGGTTGAAAGACACTTTAATCATTGTCGCTATTTACAAGGTTGTGTTTCACGTCATCGTACATTGCCATCTCTACCTTCTCTCCGTCGTAATGGCCAAGAGCAAGGAGTTGACCGCTCTCTTCTGTAGCATTCTGCGCCGAAGGAGCATTAGCTCGGACAACGAATATGTCGAACTCCTTGATGCAGTCAAGCTGCTCCATAGGCAGCATCGGCATGTTTTCTCTTGCTTCTTGCCGGATGCGCATAATGTCGGCTTTGGTGAGATTTGCGAACTTGAGTTGTGCCTTACGCACGGCGTCCGTTTCTACCTCTATACGATATGCTTCGTAGGCCTCGTTAATAAGTTTATTACTCTGCCACATGGCAACCTGATTGAGGAACTTGTGGAAGCCGGCACGTCCCTCAGCCAACTTTAACACAGCGAGGACTTCCTCGATAAGGAGAAGATTGTCCCTGCGACGCCAGAAGATAATGCCCCTACGCTCAAACTCGTCGAGAATTGAACAAACGGCGGTAAGGTCACGCAGTTCTTTTAGCGACTGCTTTTTCTTTGACTTGAACAAATTCATAGTTTTGATTTTTTAAAAGTTGTTTATATTATAGACTGCGCACACGGAGCAAATAAAAAACTCTAAAAACTTCCCCACTCTCACGAGCGAGAAAGTAAACTAAATTCCATCAAAAATAAAAACGTTTTAGAAATCCACTCCTATTCTCACGAACCAGAGTAGTGCTTTAAAAACAATATTAATCTACCATAAAAAATGACTTAAACTCCATGTAAACAAATCGTTTTAATGCGTTATAAATCTCGTGCCATCTACTTCGAGCACGAGTATGTCGTTCACAACCCTTATCTCGCCACTCTCCACAAACTGCACCTTGCGCTGGTGGCGTATGGTGTCAACCGAGAGGCAGACGCAGGTGCCGGTGTCTACATGTCCCGTCTTGGTGAGGAAACGTATGTAGAACGGCATACGTGCCACGTTGCGTGCTGTCTGCGGTGGATTGAAGCCTGTGACGCGCTGTCCCGTGCGTGGGTCGTTCCATTGCCACTTTTCCATATAGCGGCGCAGCTCGGTGAATGACTGTGTAAGTGGTCTCATATTTATTCTTCTTTGAATGGTGGAAATTCCAAGTGTATGAACCTGTCGATTTCCTTATCCTTTATCAATTTTACACCTCCGGCAAACATCTTCTTGCGCTGACGCAGTACGTCGGGGAAGAGAATATTACGGAGCGAATTGCCCCAGTCGGCTGTAGAGTTTAGCAGGTGGGAGGGATGGAATACTATTGTGTATGCAGCCAGTCGTACATCTATTTGCGGACGGTCGAACATCGGTCCGCTTAGTGTCAATGCCCTGTCTTTGTTGTAGAGCACCATGTGGCTGCTTAGGTCGCTCACGTCGTCGCTTTGCGCATAGATGATGCGGTCGACGTAATCGCCAAGGTGTTTTGCTATGAGCGAGTCGCATGAGCGGTAGGTGGATAGCACGAGGTGGGTTATCCATCCTCGCTCAAAGCATTGCTCAAGAAACATAAATGTCTCTTGCTTAGGCAAAGGCATGGTGAGCACCATTACGTGAGAGTCTATCACGAGGTGGCTCACTGCCTTATAGAATTTCTCCACCGTTACGTCGCCATGTGTGTAAAACGTGAGCTGACGGTGAGGTGCCTGGTTGACCGCCTTGGGCAGCTTATTGTCTACGCAGCAAGGCGGAATAAAGAGGAGAGTATCGTCCATTTGATTATTAATTATTAGTTATGAATTATCAATTAATCGTCAAGCAGCATCGGCATCACAAGCGTCATCACTTTAGGCGCAGGTGTGTCAGCGGTGAGCACTACGGCGTGCGAAGCATCGAGCAACTGCATTCGTATGGTGTCCGACGGAATGGAGTTGATACAGGTCTGAAAAGCCGACGACTTCAATCCGATGCGGAAATTGTCGGGGCACTCTGCGTTAGATATGAGCACCTGGTCTTCGCCGGACAAAGCAAAATCCATGTTACTCGCAGAAACGTTGATGAAAATGCCGTTCTTCTCTACCTTTACAAGATTGCTTGCGCTACTTGAGAACAGACTGACACGGCGCAGGATGTCAGTCATTTCCTTCTTGTCAAATACGACGAAGTAGGGGTTGGACTTCGGAATTACGCCGCTGTAGTTAGGGTATTTGCCCTCCATGTGCTTGCAAATAAGTTCGATGTCGCCCGACGAAAAACGGATGGTGTTTCCGTCGTTCTCGATGCTGATCTCCTCGCATCCGTCAAAGGCTGACAACGTGCGGAAGTAATTGCGGTGGATAAGCGTCTTGCGAGGCTCGCCACTACGGAAGAAATCACTGCCACCCTTCTGCGGATCATTGCTGTGTACTATCTTTGCAAGCGTATGTCCGTTCGTAGCCGCAAAGACCACCTCTGAGCGGTCGTCGGCAATGTCTACACACAAGCTGGAAAGCTGGGGGCGAAGTTCGTCTATCTGAACAAACTTATCAGCAGTATCTATAACAGAATGGAACAACTGAAAAGGCAGGCAAATAATTGTTGATGCCTCACTCTTGGGCAATAGCATCTGAGGGGATTCGTTGCCCGAGAAATAAGCCATTTTAGCCTTGCCCGACTTAACGTTGTCGCCACTGCCGGTGCAATACTCTACAGTGAACGACGATCCACCCTCCTCTATATCAAGAGTGACAACGCAGTCGGGCAGTGTGCCTAACAGCGAACTGAGCATCTTTATAGGTAGCACTATCGGCTTATCAAACTTGCCACCGCACAACGAAATGGGCGCCGGGATGGTGAGCTGTGCTTCTGCTGTAGATGACGTAAGAAAGAACAGACCGCTTTCGTTGCAGGTCAGCAGCACATTGTCGAAAATGGCAATGGGATTTTTGGAGCCGATACACTTTGCCGACTTGTTAAGGGCAGCGTGCAGGGCTTTGGATGATAGGGCTTGTAACTTCATAAGTTTTGAATTTTGAAATTTGAGTTTTGAATTATGTGCGTTGCGCATTTTGAATTAGAACGGCAGGTCGCCTACGTCGGCATCGGTATAGCCTGCGAGTGGGTCAGTATTCTCGGCTGGTGCCACATATCCGGTAGCTGCTCCTGCTACGCCTACATTCGGTGTGGCGTATGGTGAAGGCTGCTGTGTTGTCTGTGGCTGGTAGAGCATAGCCAGTCGCTTATTCATTCGCTGGCGGATAGCCTTGAAGAGGTGAGTATTCTCGTCGGTGGGGTCTTGGTTTACAATCTCGGGGTCGCGTTCTTTGTTGGCTTCCTTCACTTGCTCTACGAGCTTCGGAAACTTCCGTACAATGTCCTTGATATAGTCAACCGAAAACGACATCTGCATTTCGTGTGTCGGTACGGTCACGTTGCTGTCGCCACGCTCCAAAGCAGCCTGGCGCACCTTAGCCTTGTACTGCTCGTTGAGTGGCCAGATGTTTACACGCAACTTAGCCAATGTGCGAGTAGGGTCTTTAGGAGCCTGCTCCACTTTAATTTCGTTCAAGCCTGCCGGAATGCAGACATATACACGCTCGGGGTTTTTCGAGTCGATACCCTTGAACACCTGCGCTCCATTTAAGGAGAGCAGGTCGATGTTGCCGTTGTAACTTGCCATTTTGTTTTTGTTGTTTTTATTTGTTTACTGTTTTTTTAATATAGTCTCGATCTGCTGTCGCTCATGTCGTCCATCGTGCGCACCTTATACCACTTCTTTACACGGTTCTTTGGTGCATATACCTTTGACACGCTTATAAAGTTGCCGCAAGCAAGGTGAAACGGACTAATATTGCCGCCGAACAGAGGTGAGCTTTTCTCTCTGCAACCGCATTTTACATGGTCGTAAGAGATGCAGTTTTCGCACTTGGGGGGGATGAATGTTCGCATAGCGTATTATTTTATTTGAATTTTGCTTTAGGAAAAGAATGGCGTACCACTTCAAAACACTCTATTTTTTCAATGTCGTCAACAGAATAACTCTCGGCGCAATATTCATCGAAGTACTTGTGGGGTTCTTTTCCTATGGGATAGTCTGTGATAGATTTCCCTTCAGCATCAATCTTATCATAATCTATATAGCGACCTTTACATTGTGTAAACTTATCAATGTTTTTAGGTGTGAACACTAACATGGCATCAAAAGTGACGATTCCCTTCAGTCGTCTAAGATCCTTTTTAGCCTGTTCCATGTCACCAATTCCAAAACAGAATCCTTTTGCCGTACTTGCTGTACCACGAAGTTTGCTGTGGTCAGTAGTATTTTTCAATATCTCTCGATGAAACAACTTAGCTATCTCAAAAGAAGACATGTAACGGTATAATTTCATACTCTATAAATATTTTAAGTTGTACTTTCAGTATTCTCTATACAAATTACCTTATTCCTTCGTGTTTCACATCTACAGCGAAAGGCACATTCGGGTACTCTTTGCTTCCTCCGCCAAGCCAATCTTTTTCAACATTGACTATTTCCATAGGAATGTCTATAGGCTGAACTTCAATGTCAGATTGTCCGGCTACTCCATATTGCTCTTTAAGTTCACGGGCAAATAGACACCTTTCCACTAAAGTCGCTCTACGAAATGAATAATACGACCTATTTTCCAAATCATCTTCATCGGTAGAAAAATCGCATTCCCAACCTGGAATATAATCATAGAGTAAATAGTTCTCTCTGAACAACCTCAATGTGTCTAAAGGTAGACTTAGAGCACAGCGCAAGTTGAATCCAGACTTTCCAAATGGATCAAACCGATTCTTTCCACACTTGACGACAAGCAGTATTTCTTCATCCTCTATTCTGTCTTTTTCGATAGAAACTCGGACAAGAACATCCCAGACGTTTAATTTTTCTAACGTTTCACGTGCTATCATTAATTCTCGTTTTACATAATTATTACTGCATCAGAACGGCAGATCCTCCTCCTTTACGTCCGGCGTAACAGCTGCGGCGGTAGTAATTGCCGGAGGCGATGCCATACGCCTACCCTGCTTGCGTGTCTTATTGTTCTCCCAGCGTTCTTTCTCTTCATCAGTGAGTTGAACGATATTGCCGTCATCGTCGCGGTATGGCAGCGGGTCGGGCTGCTCGGCATATTGCTTTGCTATGCGCTTTAGCTCGCGGTAGTCCTTCGGTATTGCATCCTTGCCAGGACGAAAGAAGAAGAAGACGTGCTTGGAGGTCTGCATATAGCGGATAAACTTCGGCTCGATGGTATTGTCATTCTCCCACTCACGACCGGTGAAGTATTCCTGCGTAACCCATGCCTGGAGCTTAAAGCATTTGCGCTGCTTGTCACTCTCGTTCTCGAAGAGATGCTTAGGATTACACGCTATCGACATATTTTCGCAATAGTCGTATATCTTCTTCTTGAAGGTAGCACGGCTATACTCCTTCGACTTGCCCTCAGAGGCATCCGCCCAGTCGCGCATGAACTCGTTGAACATGTCGTCCGTACATATCGGCACTCCGTAAACCTCGTTGCGAGAGAAGAACCACTCGAAGTAGCGGACAATGCTCTCGGTGAGCTTCTGCACCATCTGGCGGCGACGCACATTACCTTGCGGTGCAATGGCAAAGGTGTGATAGCGCATCAAGAACTGCACTGCCAAGGCGCAGATGTAAATGGCTTGGTTGCGGTCGGTGTCATCTATTTCTTCCGGCTTGTCGCTGAAGTTCTTCATCAACGCCGACATCAGACGTGCTGCTTTGCGCTTCTGCGGATTGGCTCTGGCAAAACGATTTGAGAAGCTGACGAGAGGGAAACGTCCTACTGTTGAGTCGTCATCGTCCGACAAAGGATAGTTGCAGGTGATGACATGTTTAGGGGCGTCTTTTAGTGGGACAAGTTCCAGATCTACGCTTTTCTTTTCTACCGTCAGTCCTGTAGTAACCATATTGTAGAAGTACTTCATTGGGAATCCTTTTTGCTTATCCTCCCAGTGTAGAACCCTATACTTGAACGGTTCGCTGAGCAGATTGCCCAACACAAACCTCGCATCGGTAATCTGCTCCATGCGCTTCATATCAATGTCGAGCACGTTCACAGCACTGCCGACTACCAATTTCACGATGATAGACTTGCCCGAACCTCCAGTAGCCTGTTTTTCGTCAGGAATATCGTCTTCAAGAAAGTACGGACAGACTGGCATCATACCTTTGTTGGAACGATAACACAAACGGCCAATGCCTGAAATCATATTGACGAAATGAGCACCTACAACGGCTTTTTCCAATTCCGTCAATTCTTCCTTATTGCGCTGCGCTTCTTGCTCTCGCTCCCAAAGAACGTTGGAGCAACCACGCACAATACGCAAGATAGGCCAAAGGTCTTTTTCTTGTTTTCCCTGCCAGTTGACATCCCAACGATAGGTTTGCGCCCACTCGTCGAGGTCGGCCTTCATCTGACCTATCTCGGTGATAGTGAACACTGGCGACCCGTCCTCATTCTGCATCTTCTCCTTCTTGTCAATCGCTTCCAGTCGGTCGCGGTATTCCTGACGCTCGGTGATGGTGAACGGTGTCTTGAACACCCGCATCGTGAAGTCATACGGCTTCTTGGCAAGCGAGGGGATAAAGAAGTTGATGTCGTCATACGACACTGTGCGAATGCTGTCGGGCGTTATCTTCAGTGCTACATTGTTGAAGTAAAAGTACTCCGTCTTTGCATCGAAGGCATCGGCAAAGTTAATCACCATACTCTGCAAACCTCCGGCAGACTTCTCCGTGAAGGTCTTATCCACCATATTGGCACAGTCGGACATCAAGCGTCGCTCGTTGTCGCTATGCCGCCATGCCTGTTCTATATATTCCAAAAGCATTGTCTTTGCTGCCTGGATAATACTCTTTGCGTCGATATATTCCACAAAGCATTTATTCAGGTGGATATACTGTCCTACAAGGTCGGTGCTCTCGGGGTCTATCATGCGATAATATCCGTGAGCGCTCATAAAGAGCCACAATCGCGTAGGCGACACCTTGCAGGTAGGTGGCTTTGGCTTTCCGCTTCGAGGGTCACGCGGATATTCTATCTCGAAAGGTTCCGTGTTCCTGGCTCCACGCAATCGGGAATAGAGCGGAAGGCGAAGGTCATGGTCGAACTGGAAGTTCTCCTCCGCGTTCATGGTGTACGTCAGCAGATAGTCGCGCACGCTTCGGGGAGAGCAGCCATATAGCCATTGCCAGCGTCGGCAATAGCGCGAGCGGAAACCTTCAGGCAACATGGCATAATGCAATGAGCTGAACTTGGTGGCTATCGCGCCACAATCACGCTGCGAGACAATGTCGTTGGGATAGAGGATTATCACACGCTCGGCAAAACGGTTCATCTTCTGATATTGTACGCCGCTAAAATCAAGATTCTCCCGTTTCCACTCGCCACGCTCTATGTACCAGAAGTTTCTCCGTCCGATGGAGAACGCCACGTGATACCAACAGAAGTCTTGGAAGTGCTGGTCTTCCGTCTTGTCAAGACGCAAGGAACGCATGGCATAATACACACTCAATGCGTCTTCGGGTGTACGACAAAAGACGATGTTGCGAGCCTTTATCTCGGCGGTAGGGATTTTTACGTCCACCTTCTTGAACGTACCTTTCGGTACTCCGTCCTTAGTCTCGTTCTCCTCCCAAACCTCCTTGGTCTCGGTATATTTTTCTTCGGGGGCGTACTTGGCGATGGCAGCATGTACGGCGGTGTTGTCGCTCTTGCGATTATCCATCGCATAAACAAACACGTTGTCGCCCATGAGCCACTTGCTCACCTTTCTCACGCTGTGCTCCTCGGCGGTAGAGAACACTATCGGCTCACTCCCTGCCATTGCCGGACGGAAGAAACATCCGTAAGAGTTCTGCGGACCTATCTCCTGTGAGGCGAAGCATACGAACAGCGGATTCCACGGCGTACCGTGGATAATCTCGCTCACATGCTGACCGTCGCGTATTACGTCGGGCAGCGTGACACTCAACAGAGAGTAGATGCGGAAGTCCTTGTTGAGCATGTCGGGCGTAAACGTACTGCCAAAGCCGAAACGAGGCAATCCTTTGTCGAGCGTCACCTCACACCCAAGGGCTGCAAGCTCTTGTGGCGAGAAGTCGGTCTTCGGCATGAAAGAGAAAGTCTCGATGGTCTGCTGTGCCTGAGTACGGTAGTCCATCTTGGCAAACACCTCTGGGAAGGCACGCCGCACCTCGTCGGTATCGCCATACACATCCCTTACAAGTCTTTGGCAGATGCGCTGAAGACTATATCCGTGCATTGGAATATTCATCTTGGCTGCGTACAACTCGATGGCTCCGTAGCCGGTCTTGCCCGTGCGGGTGCATTTCCACTTCACGGCACCATGCTCTGCCATTCGGTTGTCGTCAACACCCACGCCCGAATAAAGTCCACCTCGCTCATTTTCATAAATAATGAAGTGGGGTGTCTGCTTGGCATCGACATCCGCGTCCTGCCCCTTTTGGCAGATAGGGCAGAAACATGCGGTCTGACCTTCGATGCGCTGCTCGTTGGCGGGCTTCACGAGAAGGTGCAGGTCGATGTTGGCAAGACGATTTATGATAGGATGAAAGAACATGATTGCTGTTATTATTAAAGAAAGGACAGCGATGAAATGCCAAACTTTTCGGTATTACCAGAATCCGAGGCTCTTGTGTCCACCCTGATAAAACTTACTGATAGGAGGGCGTTGCCGCTACCTCATTCTCCATGCTGTCCTTTATTCTTTCTGTTTTTACATTTGTTTTTACTATAAGTTCAGAAACGTTTCCGTGCGGAAGTGTCGGATGGTGCAGTTAGCCAAGTTCTTCATGCAGTTAATCAGCATCAGCACGAACTCCTTAAACGAAATGACGCTTTCATTAAGATCTATTATCTCCACAGCCACACGCCAATAACACTTGCCGTTTTTCACTCGGCAGGAATGCTCGTTTCTTACTATTATATTCCCTACATTGCCCTGCATCATCGTGAACAACTTCTGACACACATCCTTCACTAAGGCGAATGGAGCATGGAAAAGCAGTACTTTGTTGTCGCTGTCATAGTCGCGCACGGTCTCCGTATAGGCTATGCGGTGTAGATATTCCCGATGCGTAGGCCGTCCTTGCCTTTTGTTCCGGCGATTAGGGATGTAAGGGCAATTCAGATACTCATGGTTAGGCATTTCTATTCAATATATTTCAAACAAGCCAACTTTCGCATCATCTGCCATGTGGAATAGATGCTGCGCTTGCAGTCAAATACAGGGTCGTGTTCCGCGCCTTTATCAATGTCCTTATAATCCTCAACAAGGTCGTATGCCTTACTCGGATGATAGAACTCTCCACGGGCATTACATATCAAGCGAGCCGCCTCGTAGATAAACGTGCGATGGTCGCGGAAGTTGGTGTAATGCACGGGAACTTCTATGCCCAACTTATAGCAGATATTACGCAAAATAGCAATGTCAAAATCTGAACCTTGAGCCCAAAGACACAAGTCCTGATTGTGCAACGCTTCTTTGATTTCTTTAACCCATCCAAAAAAGTTACGCACAACAGTCTGTATAGGCGAACATGGTGTAGCGTCATCATCACTATCAAGAACTGCAGCTTTTGCTCCTTCGCTCTTCTGCTTCCACCAATCGGCTGTCTCTTCATCGAAAGTAAAACCCTCGATGAACATTCCCCGAAGGTCTACATGAGCCGAGAATGTAGGATATTTAACAGCACTATTGCCACCATAAAAAGGTGATTTATCTCCATCGCGATTCCATACTACTGCCCCGACACTCATCACGGCAGCTGTAGGTGCAAGTGCACAGGTCTCAAAATCTAAAGTAACATCTATCATTTTATTTAGTTTAGGTTAAACTGACAAAGACAATTCTTAATACCATTAGACTCCCATTCTTTCCAGTTGTCAGTGGTAAAACGCTTGATAACTGTGCCGGTGCTCATACCGCGCTCATTCATGAAGTCGAAGAACTTTTTACAAAGTCCAGTATTGGCACGTCTCAGACATTCGTAGAAAGCACCAACCTTATCACTCTTTGCTAAGGTATAGAGATACCCCTTGTCGCCCTTATCGGCTCCTTGCTCTTCGTCTCCGGCATACGACAATAATAGCTCGGCTACTTCCGGCATAGCTAAAAATTGTTTTTTACATTCGTTAATGCCGATGATTTCCCAAACAGAAAAGCCGTTCTTAAAGAAACGCAGATAAAAAGTGGCTACGGAGAAGCCTTTTGCCTGCATAAAATCAGACAACGATTTCTTTTCTTCCACTGAAATATCTTTAGCGTTCAAAGATTGCAATGGTGTTGTTATTTTCTCGATATTTTCCTTTGTCATTTTTCAGTTATTCACTATATTTGTTGCAAATTTAAGAATTAAAATATAAATAACAATAGCTTAGCTACTTTTATTTTTCAGTATTTATCTTTTTTAACGATTTAAGTGTCGTTTTTAAATAATTCAGTTATGAAGTACCAATACAATTATTCGTTTCTCAACAGATGGATGGAGGCCAACGGCAGGATAAACATCAACACTATCCTGCAAGCCATCGGATCAACGTCTAACAACAGTCTGCGTCTATGGGAGCAAGGCAGATGTCCCATGCCTGTATCAAGCATTCTGCGCTTCTGCAACACCTTTCAAGTGCCTATCTCAGCTTTCTTTTACGACAAAGATAGCGACCCAACGGGAAACTCAATGTACGTACAACCACAAGAAGGTGACATATTCGCTCCTGACGGCGGCTATGTTACAGAGCGTAAAGCTGGCAGTCGTGCGCTTCTCGACCCGTTAGACGTGCAGCTAATTCCGTCCGTCGTACCAGGAATTGTTGATTCTGATAAAAAAGAGTGCAGCGGTACGGACAATCCCTCCTCTATATGTGTCCAGACGCACGATACGGGGCAAGGAGAGATGATCGTAGTAGGCAATGTTAGCGACCAAAATATGAAAGCACTGCTCGACCTCGAAGCTAAACGCATGAAGAGCGAAGAGCGTCATAGCGAGGAACGCGCACGTCTGCTCGATGTGATTGCAGAACAACAAAAGCAAATCGCTAATCTCACTCGTATGCTCAACGAAGCAAAAAGCTACAAAAATATGAGCATGGATGATGGTTATATGGTTGCCGACCGTCCTACACAAGACTGACAAAAAAGCGTTACCTATCCTCACGGACGGGTAACGCACAAAAAATCTAAACTAAAAACTAATTATTAACCACTTATTATCTACTACTTACTATTTATTTTCGTTCGTTTATCGCTGCCATCTTGCGACGATAAAACTCTTTTTCCTCTATCCCGATGAGTGTCATGTCGGCACTTACATACGGAACGTCGGCATACCAGTAACCTTGATGCAGGAATACGATGGGCGTGCTATTTCCAAACGTCATGGGCAAAGGCAGGTTGTCTTTCGTGCGCTTCGGCTGAAGGTTAAGTATGCAAAACAGCTCTGCCTCACTCACGACTGGCAGGGCATTCATCTCTTTTTCCAAGTCGGTGCCTTCGATGGGGAAGAAGAACACACGACCATCGGGCGACACTTCCTTATCCCAACCGTCACGTCCGGTGGTGTCGGCAAACTCCACGGCTCCTACTCCACCTGCCATGCCTTCAGGCGACTCGTAATAGTGCTCTGCTCCATGTTTTTTAGCCCAATCAAGAGCCTTCTGCTCGGCTTCCTGGCAGCGGTTCATAAACTTCTGAATGTCGCTACCTACATTAGACGTAGCCGACACCTTGTAATAATAATGAGGTTTCTTCATATATTCTAAATTCAAAATTGACAAATCAAAATCGGCTTTACCGATAATTCAAAATTCAAAAACAAAAATCACCTTAGCACAGCGTAGATGACAGGCTCTCCACATTCATCGTCCTTCATCTTAAAGCCTCTCACAGCCAGCTCCTGAAGGTACAATGCCAACGGATCGCCCAACGGACATACTACTGCCTTGAAGTACGTACGAAGCTGATAGTCGGTGAATATGTCGCAGTCTTCACGCCAATGGTCGAGCGGCTTGTATTTTTCGCAAAAGGCTTCTATCTTGGCAGGGATAACAAAGTCTTGTAAGGTGACTTCCGGCTGCTCGGTATTCTCTATTATGTCTTGTTTCTTTCTACTCATAAGTTCTTATGCTTTATTCTTTTTACCATAAAACGAGGTACAAAAACAAAGAAAAAGAGAAGAAATGCTGAAACAATCAGAGCAAGCCGCCACCATTCTGACGTAGACTTTATATTCTTTGTGTTCTTCTCCTTCACCACATTCGTGCTGTCCTTCTTCGCCCAGTGGGCACCCGCGTTCAGCCTGTTGCTCAACACTAAGCTATCTATTACGTGCTGCATCCGCGTCATTATCTCTTCCTGATGCTTCAGTCGTGCCTCGTATGTGGCATTGCGCTCATAGTCGCCCTTGCGGTGTACGGTTCGATCGGTGGTGGTGGTCTTGTTGCCTTGGGCATCCGTACTCTCAGTCACTCGCTCAGTGATAGTTTCCTCGTTACTACCCTTGTCGGTCATAGTGCCAGATGTATGATTCTCGTCCGTGACTCTAACGGTGCTGCTGTCCGTCATCGTCTCCGACTTCACCACGCTGTCCTTAACGATAGTTACGTCACTATCACGCCGTTGCTCACTACTCCCCTGCTCCACCTTTCTTGAGGCGGCGCAGCTCATTAACGTGATTACAGCCATAAGCCATAATGTAATGATTTTGATTTTTCCCATATATTTATGTCTTGTTGGTTTCTGTGTACAAAAATAAAAAAAGTCGCCGACACAAACAGGACATACTAAAAAACACCGCCTACCTTTGGGAATGGGTAAGCGGTGTGAAACTATTTGTTAAGTTTTTTATAATCCAAACAGACCTTTTTACGTTTATTGCCCTTAAAGCAATAGCCAAGTAATTGGCTAAACTTACCTTGTAGTACATTGCTCTCCAATAGATTCTCTATGGCTGTCACCTGCTCCTGAGTCGCAATAATCCGGACAGTCTTGCCGTCATAATCATCAAGCGTCACTTTTTTCAACAAGTCCGACATATCACTACCCAGCCACTCGCCTGTTTCGCCGTCAAGCATGGTCAAAAGCTTCTGCCACTCCTTTTCGCCTGACTTCGGCTTCAACTCCTCAACATCAGCAAAGAGATTGAGCTGTTGTCTTTGTTGCACAGCTTGTTGCATTTGCCCGATGGTGTCATAGATTGTAAACTCTATATGTGCAGGATTACCAACTTTGCGCTTGCCGTTATAGATAGGTTCATACGACACACAAACATCAAGCAATCCGACTTTTCGCAAGCGATTGATGTCGTTGATGCTTGTCTCAATGACATTCTTCTTAAACTGAGAGAACTTAGGATAAGCCTCTTTCTTCTCTTTTCCGTCTTTTCGTGGTCGTCCAGACCTTTCGTCTGTGCCTTCGGTAATCTTGCCCAGCATACCAAAATATGTCTTTATTTCTAATACCGTCAAGCGTACAACCCGATGCTTCCAGTGCTCTGATTTCTTATGCAGATAATAATACATCATGGGCATACGCTCAATCTGTCCTATTCGTGCTATATCAGCAGGATGGCGCACATACCCCTGACTCATGTCAAACACATAGTCCACGACCTCGGGATTCAGTCTGAAAGACACGCCTGTACCACCTTCAAAAGAAATATTGGCGTGCGTGAAGATATTAAAAGCCTTGACGGAAGCCTTGCCGTCGCTGTCCTCACTGGGAGCATCAACGGTTAGGTTTAGAACTTCCTGGACGGCTGCACGCGCTACATTATAGTTGGCTATATCCACACCTAACTCAGCATACGACATAACAAACTCCGGCATACCGTTGTTCTTTTCTGCTTCGGAAAAAAGAGGACGCGGCACCTTCGGGTCATTTCGTAATTCACTTCCAAAGAAATGACGCACATAACCCTGTAGGTGCTCACTGACCTTAGTCAATACCGTTTGCTGAAGCAATGACAGGTTCTTGGAGAACTTTGTGTAAGCAAAGGGGGTACTGATATATTGTTGCGGTAGATGTTTTTCTCTTTCCATAATAGATGCTTTTACGTGATTTTGGTAAAGAATTCATAATGTTTTTTACCTCAACCGCCCTTTTTAGGGATATTTGGTCATAATGTTTTTTACCTCGCAATCTTTCTAACTGCTTAATATATAGGAATATAAGTACATTTTTTGTCTTTCCTAAATAAAACAAACAAAGTATTTTATTATGTTTATTTTAAATAATAGGTAAAAAACATTATGACCTTTTCACCTCTTAATCCCCTTTTAAGGTAAAAAACATTATGACCTTTTTCACCAAGGTAAAAAACTTTAGTAGGATTTTACCTTACATATTACAAGTCCTCGTTGAATATCGCCTCGCATTTTTCAAAGTTGTCCATATCGGTGTACATCAGACAAATAGAAATTCCATGCCCGGAGCTGGACGTTTTCAATGATTGAAGAATAAAACCAATGCTGTTGTCACCTGTTTCGTCAGGAATATTAAACGCCAGTCCAATAACATCGCCATCTGGACCTATGTTTTCCTCGGGCTTGGTGTTAGGATATTTCTGTTGTAAGCTCTCGGTTAAGTTCAAGAAAGGGATATGAGCAGACTCTACAGTTGGATACTGCATTTCAACCGCAGCACTGAACACCATTTTGCTTTTAGGATTATAAGCAACTTTAATCGTAGCGTTCTCACCCATAAACGTGCCGTTAAAGACTCTACAGCCTTGCCCAGCAGTTCTCGACTTCGCTGCATCGTATGTCACACCCTTAGCCTTCAGCTTCAAGGCGAAGTTGTCCACCGTTCCGTCTAATGGTATTCCCATAAACTTCATGTGCTGCTGTGCGCTTGCTGCCATACAGAGGCAGAGTACGAACAATACTGATATAATCTTCTTCACAATAGATTAGTTTTAGATTTTACATTTTGTTTCTGTCCAAAAATTCAATCACAGCCTGTAGCGCCAAATCCTTGATAGGCACGCCAGTGCGCATTTTCATCAAGGCGATACGCTCGTAATACTCCATCGGCACGTATATGGTGATGCCATTCTCGGTCTTCTTACCCTTCGGCTTACGCATGTTCGCAGCAATATCGTTGCTGAATGATGTGGTTGCCGGTTGATCTGCTACAGGAGTTATAGTTGTCGATGTCTCGGTCTCAGACGTTGTTGTAGAAAAAGTCTGCTTTCCAGTCGCCGGAACTTCTGCGGACGAAGCAGTGACAGCATTCGCAGCCGCTTCTCCACTTCCCTTTTTCTCCCTGTTCTCCTGACGCTGCTGTCTACCTGCTTCCAAAATGCGCTCGTTCTCGTCTATAGCGTCTGAATTTTCCAGACCAAAATGCGCAACTCGTTTCTTCATTTCTCTTGCCATACCCTATAATATTAAAAAGTGAAACTGTTGATTATCTCCTTGGTAAAACGCTCATAGTCCTGCCCTACCCTGCAATACGGTGCATAAGCAAAGATGTCTTCTCGCATAGCTTGCGATTCGACCATCTTCGTGTCGCGGCGCGTATAAGCGTCAAACATATAGTCCTGATACTTTTCGCCGAGATATGCCTTAAACTCCTTTGTGGCGTTGGTCTGGTCGTTGCTCATTACCATCAGCAAGCCACGAATGTCAAGATCGGGATTAAGATCCTCACGTGTTTCCTCGATGGCGTTGATGATTTCGGCAATACCTTTTGTTGCCAACACTTCGAGCTGCACGGGCAGCACTACACTCGTAGCGGCTGTGAGAGCATTGTATGTAAGCAACGACATAGCCGGTGGGCAGTCTATAAGCACGTAGTCGAAAGCATCCATGACGGTGTTCACGCCTTCGTCTGCCAGTTCGGTGCCTGCTAACTCGTTCAGTGGCTTGGCGAGCAATTTACAAAGGGCTTTGCGAGGCAATGCACGCTGATTCAGAAACGGTTCTATGGATATAAGCTGCGACGCAGCTGGCGCGAGATAAATTCCCTCACGTACCTGATAAACGGGCAAATTGCTTTGCTGTACCAATGCGTCGTAAACGGTAGGCTTACCTGCGTTCTGAGTCTCGCTCCATCCGAAGAGGAACGAGGCACACGCCTGCGGGTCAAGGTCGATAATGAGCACACGCGGCAAGCGTTTGCGTCCATCGGCATCCACTCCGAATTTTCCTTTACCAAAACGGCGCAATCCGGTCGCTAAACTCTGCACCGTTGTTGTTTTTCCTACACCGCCTTTGTGGTTTACAAAGGCAAGCACTTCTCTTAGTCTTTCCATCTTCTATAAAGTATATTTTAAAATTGATGATACTATTCAAATATACAGAACACGTATAATCTGTAATACGTTGCAAATTTAAGAATTATAATTGAAACAAACAAATATCCATGCACATTTATTTGTTTATTTATTGCTTAATTTATTTGTTTATTTATTGCTTAATTTATTTATAAGTGTATTTGTATGTGTATTGCTTTGTTAGTTGATTAATTTGTTAGTTGCTTTGTTTATGTATTTATGTATTTATGTGTGTGTGCGTTTATTGTTTTATGTTTTTGTGGAAATGTGTATTTATGTATTTCTGTACTTCCACATTTCCACATTTCCACAAAAACATAACTCACTTCTTTGCAACATCTCCCATCATCGGCAGAAAAAATAGGGCGGCTCCGGCGAATGCTACCACAACTACGAACATTGACGCTGACATGAGTACAGCAAGCGCACCGGCGAATACCTTCTTTACGCTCAGTTTGCCATCCTTTCTCCTTGCCGACGTGTCTTCACGTTCCTCTCGTAGCGTCGGCTCGCCTACCTGCGGATAATTACGCTTACGTTTCGGCTTCGGCTGAGGTATAGGCTCCGACTCTGCTTCCGGCTCTATAACGTGAGGCTCCGGATGATGAACAAATCCCGATTCGTCTATAACAAGAGGCTCCTCGTCAATAACAATAGGTTCTTCCTCAATGATAGGCTTTTCCTCAATGATAATGTTCTCATCAATAGCCGGTTCGTCTTCAATCTTTCTATCCACACACACGATAACATCTCCGTGCAAGCTGACCTCTATCTTGCAACCTGCCACAAGGTCTTTCTGGAGGAACGTGCGCTCGCTTCCGCAGTTGGCATGGGCGAAACGGTGTCCGTTCATTTCCACCTCGTCAAAGTCGGCTACATACGTCACCTTGCCAGTCTTTTCGCCTACCGTAGTATGGTGTCCGCGATATGTGGTTACGGCCTTAAACACCGGTCGAAACTTAAAAGCGCAATTATACTTTGCGTCATGATCGGTATGTCCTATACGGTCGTAATAGTCGTAGTTGTCGAACTTGAACACAAGACCGTCGGTAGGGTAGGGCAGCGACTCACGCTCCACCTCGGCAGAGCACACGATGTTCTCAATGTCCTGCTCCAGTTCGGCATCCGTTTTCTCAAGATTGAGAGCCGACACGAAGCCCGAAGTCTCAAAGCCATTACGCTCAAGAGCCTGCATAGCAGCCGTGTGTCTTACCACACCGTCTATAATCAAACGGAAGGGATGAAACTCCAGACGCTTGCACTCGTTCGTTACAGCCACCTTCTTCGCCATGATGCCGTTGCTCGTAGAACGGGGGGATTTGCCAGCCTTGCTATAACGGGCAAATTCATCAAGCGAGATGATAACCTCACCTCTCACCTCTACACGGTCGTACTGTCTCCATACGTCCACCTGGGCAGGTACGCCTTGCACATGCTTTATATGTTCCAGACAGTCGATGCCGTACAACTCTTTGCCATGTCCGTAGGTGGCCTCCGAGAGCGAGCCGCGGCGATACACAAGGCTCACGGTCTCGCCGTCGAACTTCCACTCTATATCTACCTTCGCGCCTTGACTGCTGATATTGGCAGTGCGCTGCTGCGCTCTCAGATATTTCACTACCGATTTGGCATCATGCAGCTTCTTCATCGAGAGGCACGCCGTGCGACGCGCCACGGTGCGCTTGCCGTTGCCGTTCTCGCTGTAGCACTGCTGCGTAGGCGAGTCCTTCAGTACCTCGTCGGGATGCGCTTCCTCATACTCCTGCAATGCAAAGTACAGTGCATCGTATTCCTCGTCACTTATAGTAGGATTGTTCAAGGCGAAGTACTTATAATCATGTACCTTCACCTCGTCCACCAAAGCGCGGTATTCCTCAAAATCCATAATCTTAGCCATATTCTGTAAAGTATTAAAGTTATTATAATGTTAGTCCTCGTCCGGAGTAGAGTCCTCGTTGTCGTGCCAGAAGTGAGAGTACTGCACCATGTCGATTGCAGTAATCAGATTGTCGCCAGGGTAAAGCTCTTGATCGAGTTCCATGTATAGACACATTTTTCGTCCCGATTTGAAATTGACTTGTACGCACTCTTGTTCATCTTCATCGTCTTTACTTGACCATGATTCATAGCTCTCGACCTCTCGCGCGTCAAACACAACATTCTTTCTGTCGTTGTTGCCTTCAAGATCAAACATCTCTGCATGAATAAACGGATAAACTTTCTTTGTTGCCATAATAATTCGTTTTTATTGTTGTTATTACTTCTGTTCAGGCGCCACCGACATAATAGCGTGAATGGTGTCCGTGATGTATTTTCCACCACCGTGCGCCATTATCCACTCATGCACATCGTCAGTCACTACGTATTGTCGTCTCTTGCCACCGATGGCAGGCCTGCCTGCCGATTTCGTTGTTTTACTGTTTTCTGCCATTGTCTATAACGTTATAAGTCAAAACACAACACTTAAAGATTCTTTATGTCCTCGTATGCCGACTTTATAGACGCAATAGCATCGCGCAGAGCGTAATACTCGGCTTGCACCGATTTTCCGTCGTCGTCTGTCAGTTCTGGATTAAACTGTCGCTGAATATCCAGCAGGACATTCCATGTATGGCAAATGTTGCTCGAAGCCTCATAGAGCTGCTCATTTAAATGTTCTTTTTTCATATTTTCTAAATTTTTGTTAATAATACAGCAAATACTCTTTCTGTGTCGTTTTAATTTTGGCTGAATGTTTTTATTTCTGGGAATCGACCCAACCACCATGTTTAGGCAGAGCTTCTATAATGAGACCTTTCAGATCCTTCACGCCGTACTCTTTGCACAGCCAATCCTCAAGGTCATCCCAGTGTTGCCAGTCTCTTATCGCGCCCGTCTGCACATCGCGCAGACGGAGCGTTACAAAAAGATAGTCGTGTATTACATCTATTATTTCGTACATGGCATTACGATTATTCTTCAATATCCTCGTCGGTTCCCTTCAACTCCTCCGGCAACCATGCCGGCCACCAAGTCACGTCCAAAGCCCATTGCATCATGTCGCCCTGGTCAGTCTTGTCGTTCCAGAACACGTGCAGCATCTTGAACACTTCCCACGCCTCGCTATCCGTCAGCTCCGACAACACGCCCTTCAGATTTTCCTCCTCGGCTGCTGTCAGATCCACGTTCTTCTCGAGCTCTGCCCAGTCGCACACTTCGACAAACAACATGCACGCAGCGTGCTCCGCATCCATATCCGACAACATCAGGCTGTTGGTAGCTGCTGCCATAGCCAACCAATATTTTTCATTAGACAGCTTCCATATTGCCGAGCGACGAGCCTTCCAGTCGCTAAGAGCTACCTCCACATGGTTCTCTGCTATCCAGTCGCCTATCTCGCGCATGATACGTGCCATTCTCGGAGCGTCGCCAGACGTGAACTCGGTTAGCAGCTTCACCTCCTGGCTCGCATTAAACAAACCTTCACGGAACTCAATCGCTACTCCGTTCTCGTTGTCCGTCACCGTCCACATCAAGGCTTTGCCCGATGTCAACTCAAATCTTTCTTTTGCCATAATATTTCTTTTTACTCTTTTACTTTTCAATCATTCTCAGCTCTGCGCCCAGTGCGCCCGCTATCTTGTTCAGCACGTCGATATTCACGGCGTACTTGCCGGCTTCAACGCTGCGGACGTTAGCGGTGGTGATGCCCGCAATCTGAGCGAGCTGCTCCTGCTCCCAGCCCTGGGCGGTGCGCATCGCACGGATGCTCTCGCCCATGGCCTTACGCTGATCATAAATTATTTGGTCTTTTTCCATATTGCCTATATTGTGGTTACTTTATCTGACTTAACCGTAATGTCGAGGGCTGAATAGATTTATTTTACTTCATCTTCATCTCCAATAGCATCTGTGAGTTTTTCTACAAGAATGTTGCAAGCCTTAGACAATCCGTTTGCGCTCTGGCGAAGAAGCATCATGTCTGCTACAGCGTCAGCGTCTTGCTCGCCATCGTGCTTGGGATAAGCCAAGTCTAACATATCTAAGCTATGATTACTAATCAATTCATTGATTAGCTCGTACACTTTCTCAACTTCATTATTTACTATATTCAGGTTTTCTTTTTTCATATTATTTCCGCTTGACCGTGTTGCGATAGGGCTGAATATTATTACTCTACCTCGTCCTCTTCCTCACTGAACCACTCGTTTATCTCCATTCTAACAATGATCTCGTCTATAGACTCCGAGATAAAACCCTTGTCTGCCAGCAGCTCGCGCACCTCATCTTCTTCGTCCTTAGTATATACAGAGAAGTCGTCGCGCATCAAGCTCACGCAGCCCTCCTGAGTGAACACTTCCATATTAGAAGGATATACCTTAATTTTGGTTGCCATCAACTTTTCAAGCGTGCTGCAAACGTATGCCAGTACAGCCTTCTCTACATACCCGCCACGTTCCGCAACGTCGAGTATCATCTGGTACTCGTCATCGTCACACTCCGACAGATTGCGAACGATGTCGGTATCGTACTCGCCATCCCAATCCAGGATGCCCGTCTCGCTCTCAATCTCGTCACGTCCAGAAAGGATAACATTTCCGCCGCCATCCACCAGCTGCCACTCGCTATCAGGCAGAGTTTTTTCATTCTCGTCTTCACTAATAACGAAAGCGTCGCCGAAGCAATCGGATAGACCATTAACGGTGCCTTCATAAGTCTTGTAACCTGCGTTGTGGAATTGTCCGCCACGTCCGATGTGGAAACGTACCTTAAAGTTCTGAGCCTCTTCTAAGATTGTAGTATTCATAATATAACGCCGCTTAACGGTTGCCGCCCGATCTTAATGATTAATATTGTTTCTTTTAACTGTTGCAAAGGTAGCAATAATTTTTATAACTACCAAATTAATGACGCATAAATTGTGTATTAATGCGTATTTTATTATTTTCGGTCGCCCATCCAGGAGCTCGAACCTGGTGCCACGCCTTGCCGTGGTGGGCGTTGCGCTGTGGCTATCCTCACGAACCGCCAGCAGCTAAAAAAATACTCTGATTATGATTATGCGTTCCCGCCGAAGGGGTCGAACCTTCACAAAGGGCCGTGCCGGGCGCGGGATGAAATGGTCTACTTATACACCTCAATGCACTCTATCGCCTCGCAGTCGATATAGCTGTTGCCGGCTTTGCCTAACACAGAAATAACCTCCGTGTCGCTGCTGTAGGCGATGATGTCGTCCTCGCCGCTGTCGCCGTTGGTAAAACTGAAACACACGCAGTCGCTGTGCATCTTTATTACTCCGTGCTGCTGATTGCTCTGAGCATCCATCAATATCGTTTTTACTGTCTTAAATTTCATAATCTTCTGTCGTTTTTTTTAAAAAGAGGTTGTGTTATAGGGGTGTTTATCTAAGCTCGGACCACTCCAGATTTCCGTATTTCAGTTTAGACTGAATATCATAAATAAATCCTGTAACGCAGCCTTTTCCGTCTTCCTTAAACTTCGCCAACTGCTCGTTCACTGGCAATGTTTCGTCTTCATAAGCAAACGTGCCATCTTCAATAAGCTCACCAATTTTCTTGAACAGTCGGTGACAACCAGCTTTCGTCGTCGCCCATATCCCATAAAGTCGGAATGAACTGCGCGACTTCCATGCGTCGCAGGTACTCAGTATAATTATTCTTGCCATAATTTTCTGTCGTTTTTTAAGGGTTATATAATATACTATTCGTTAATAATCTCAATCCGTGACAACTCATTATCTACATGAATTGTGTACCCCTTATAATTGATGCCATAGCCAATGCAGCCATAACAACAAAACAGAGGCTCACAAATCATACTGGAGCCATACCAGGTGTATCCCCATGGATCTCTATTATAAGTATATCCATTAAGCCAATTTTCACAATCGCCATCACGCTTCAATATAGCATTGATTAGACGCTTCAATTCGTTAGGTATATCTTTCGGTACTCTCATAATCTTCTGTCGTTTTTTAAGGGTTCTATAATATTCGTCTCATACCACACTGCTGCCTGCGCCATCGTGTTCTTCAACTCCTCGATAAGCTGCATGTGGTTGTTCTGAGTGATAGTGAAATGTCGCTCTGGGTGTTGTCCGTCATGGTCGCCGCTTGTCAGATGGATGATACAGAATGTACGGTCGATGTCGTGATGGGCTACGAAACCTCGCTGCTCCAGAACTGCCACTGTGCGGTCGAAGTCTGCCGGAGTGGTCGGTATCACCTGCAACACGCTCCAAGGGTATTCTTGAGCCGTGAGGAGTGTGTGTCCTTCCTGCTCACTAAGCAGGAAGGAATGTATTGTTTTAGATTCTTTCATATAATTAAGCGACTTTTTTGATGTCATTCATGTACGAAGTAACAGAAATATCTCCACATATAGAGTCGTACGCTTCATATTCTAAATCTTCGTTACCTCCGACCGACATATATTCAGCCTTTACTATATAATATAGCATACAGAAAAGATAGGCAGGCTGGAAAGTCTCGTTATCATCGAACAGGCGGCGTGGCCACTGATCGATGTCATTGGATAGATTGGAACTGAAGCCGTCGTAGCTTGTATGGTTTTCTTTTATCCACTGGGTCAACTTATTGTAGTGTTTTTTCACCTTCGCTATAATAGCATCCATCGCAGCCTGTGTTAGACAGATTCTTACACGGCAACGGTCCGTCTCATAATTGTAATATCGTGGACTGACAACCTCTAAGAACTCCAGCTCTATATCATCGCTGATAAATTCCTTCATCCATGATTTCCATACCTCGGTGTATGCCCTGCATACGTCCTGCCGGTATTGTTTATGGTCAAAAGTGAAGTCTACGTCGTCCTCTATCCCTTCTTCCTCACACTCATATATTGTGTCGTTAGGACTCCAGATGGAGTCATAAAAGCCTGAGAAACTCTGCAATATACCTATAGTCTCATTTGCAAAAATCTTTTCCATAATCCTTAGTGATTTTAATGTTCTATAATAGGGCAAAATGCCCCGTGAAACCTTATTTATCCTCCTTCACTAATATTTTTCTCACGCTATAATAAGGCGTGTTAAACGGATATTTAACCTCGTTGATATAATACACCACCGTCGGCTCACTCATGCGCAATGTGTCGCGACACTCCACACGGCCATACATGCCGTGTACCATAAAATTCAAGGCGCACATCTTGCAAGCAATAGGATCGCTGTCTTGTGCCACATACACAAAACGTCTGCCGGCTGAATGGTCCAGTCTGCTCTTTTCCATGTAGTGAGCCAGGAGCAAGCGTCCGCTACCTGCTGCGCAGTCGTTCACCCTGCCGTGGTCGCCGGCTCCCAGACCACTAATCTGCGCCATCAAGTCCGACACGCTCTGAGGCGTGAAGAATTGCCCAGTCTTCGATGCCTTGCCACGGCTTAGATACATTTCTTCGTATAGTATGCCAAACACGTCAAGCCACTCGCCACGCTCCATCGCTATTGCCACATCGTCGAGCCACTGGAAAGCAAGTCCAGCAAAGTAGGGGTTCTTATTTGTGCAGCTCAAGACGTGCTGGCTATATTCGGCGGTGCCAGCCTTGAAAGCGTCAATGCTGAAGTACTCTATAAGGTAGTCACAGAAGTCACTGAGAGCCATTTCCTGCGGTCTGCTGTGCTTGTTGGCCTGTTCGGTCAATACGTCGATGTATTTCTTTTTGTCCATGATTTTCTCAAAATTTTAAGTGTTCTATAATAAGGCTACACCTGCTGCCAGGTGCAGCCCGTGATTGATGATTAATAGCCCTTCCAGAAGTAGGAGTGCTGGCTATATTGGCTTAAAGCCTTCTCTTTGGCAAACTCGCGAATCTCGTAGTCGTAACCTTCCATATCCTTCATTATCGCCTCCGCTTTTCGTGCAAGTCGCAGATAGGCTGCATACTTCTTCTTTGAAGCCTTCAGTTCCTCGATTTTAGCAAGTCGGCCGTTTTTGTAAAAGTCTATAACGGCAACCGCTTTTTCAGCATCCAGACGGTCGCCAGTGTTCCACTGCCATTCGTTCGGATTCATCTCCTTCTTCTTGCCGGTATAACGGTTGATGCCGTGGCTCCAGTCAACGGACAATGAGACATTAGGGCGATACTCGATAAAGTCGTAATAGTCGTAGCAATTCAGCTCGAAGCGGTATTCACCGAACGAGCTATAAAAGCCCGTCGCCTCCTTCACTGCATCATGGAAGCGTTTATTAAGTACCTTGCCATCAAACTTTCGGCACACCTGAACAAGTCCGTCCAGGGCCTTTATTTCGAGCTGTCTGCGCTCTATCAATGCGTCAACGTGCTTTCCGTACTCCTTCACCTCGTTGGCCTTCTTGTTGGCTTCATACTTTTTCGCAGCCGCCATAAAGTCTGCCTCCGTGCCGATGCTGTAGGATTCTTCCTTCATGCCGCGTTCACGGCAAAACTGTTGATGCAAATCGATATACTTCTGTGCATCCTCCTTTGTGGCGAAGAAGTTCACAAACTTCATACCATCAGACTTCCACAGCCACACCTCGCCATCTTTGCAAATAAGATTTTTTGCTTCAACAAATATCTCGTTCATAATATTCTCAATTTTAAAAGTGTTCTATAATAGGGCTGCCCTGCCAGTCGCAGCCCCGTGAATGATTTAGTAAGACAATACCGATATACGGTAGTACTCCGTTTCTCCTTCTTCCGGAATGTTGGCTATACACATGTCGCCTGTCGGTGCCTCGTAAATATACGAGCTGCCTATAATATCGTACACTGTGAACTCGCCTCGCTGCTGGCTGTGCTCGCCTCCGTTGGCAATACACGTGATGCCGTTGTGATAGCCTCCGGCTGGTGCCGGAAAGTCCCCACCGACCATTCTATCCTGGAGGAAGCGCGACGTATATCTGCCTGCCTCCTTGCTTGTCAACTTCAGGGCCTGTGCCAGGAGGCGCTTAGCCTCCTTCCATCGCGCCTCGTTGAACATGTCGCGACGCTGTGGTAAATACTGTGAATCGTTAGTAACGTTGAATAATGCTATCTGTGCCATCATCTGTAAAATTTTTAAAAGTTGGTGATATGTTTACTTGCCTATAATAAGGCGGTTAATATTTAATGCAGAGCAATATTGCCACTACTGCTGCCATGATGTTGTAGCCGACGAACTGCCAGCCGGTGCACTTGATGGGATCGCCATCTTCTCCATAAAAGCTGTGCTGCGACTGAAGCCACTGGCGAGCCGTTTTAATGGCTTCTAAGGTGTTTTTAGCCGTACGAGAGATGAGTAACACGACGACGGCGAATAAAGCCGTGAGAAGGGCACGTGTACTCGTTGTGCGTGATATTATAATAGTTGGTGCCATGATGATATATTGTTTAAGCGGTTTTCTTATTCAGTTCTTCTACTTCTTGCCAGAGGCGTTTGCACGTCTTGCTGTAGCCGGCTTCACCGTTGAAGGCGACAAAATCACAAAACAACTCCTCTTCGCAATACTGTGAGAAGGCCAGCTCAGCCTCGTTTTTCAGGTCGTCTATAATAGACTCAATTTTGCGGAGAATGTGCGCAGCGTGAATCTTGCTCATACCTTTGTTCTCGTACCAATCGTCGTTGATCACGTCGTCGACTGACAGGTCGTTGTAATCATAATCACACGTTTCGTAATAATAATCTACCTTTCTGTAGGTCTTGATATTTACAAACCAATCAAAATTGGCTGCCTGGTAATAACCAGACGTGCAGCCGGCTTGAATGGTGATGTCGATCGAATTGTCGCCGCACTTAATAGATACCGTTTTTTCTGAAAATAGAGACGTTGGATAACTGCGATCATTGTCACATTCTTCTATATCGTGCCATCCCTTCGCCTTCAGTTCACAGGCCACATTTTCCTTGTCGGCATCATAATTAGCCTCTGTGTCCAGTTCATCATACATGCCCAAAAGATCCTGGTCGAGCTCGCGCTCGTCGATTTCTTCCTGTGTGTAATATACAGGCATTCCTAACACGAAATAACGTGAAGCATTTGTTAATGCAAAATTCGGTGTACTCATAATCTGTAAAGTATTTATAAAGTTGGTGATGTTATATGTTGTCTATAATAGGGGAGGCCGGAGCCTCCCTGGTATGGTTATTCTTAATCAATATCGATGGTCCAGTTACTACCATATCCTTTATTTAAGTGAATATGGTAGTCTTTTAATCCATTGCTTAATGCCAAATTTACGGCTACCTGATACACTTCGTTCCATTGTGCGTAATATCCTTCGGACTCAGCAATTACAGAAATATAAATGATAGATGGTGCATACATAATTTTATTGTTAAAATGCTTGTATGTATATTGAATAAGATTTCACTATGATGGCCTTCGCGCACGACTCAACGGAATCAGCCTTCAGAATATAAGCCTTCTTACTCCTGTTATACTGATAGCCCTGTTTTTTCACAGACTTCATAACAATATTTTTCTCGCGATAGTCAACACATGCCGAACCTATATGCGAAAGAACTCCGTTCTTGCGGTTGATGGCATAATGTTCAATTAGATACATTATTTTCATAATCGTAAAGTATTTATTTGTTTCTTGTTTACGTTTGCAAAATTACTATATAGGTTTGAAACAACCAAATATTTTTAATAAAAAATTATCGTATATATTTATTTTAACATTCGTACATAATTAATATACTTGTAATGTGTATTATTTACATTTCTCTAATCTCTGTGATGCTCTATAATATCTATAATGAGTGGGCACCGCCTCAAATACTCTAATATCTGTGACATTGTATAATGTATGAATGTGATGGAGTCGAGATTCGTACAAGAGCATCCAAGCACGTACAAGAGCATCCAAGCACATACAAGAGCATCCAAGCACATACAAGAGCATCCAAGCACATACAA